>ERZ1034901.34-NODE-34-length-98871-cov-50.993989_pt1 | contig 98871 bp, 108 predicted proteins | sample MGYA00520628_ERZ1034901 | MGnify/ENA primary metagenome ERZ1034901 (study PRJEB33766, sample SAMN09781783) | gut metagenome | biome: gut microbiome | host: Homo sapiens | place: Madagascar | study: EMG produced TPA metagenomics assembly of the PRJNA485056 data set...
GCGGTGCGTACGAGGAACGTACTATTACCGCTTATAACTATCTGGCTTAGAGCCATTTGGATTTTCTGAAAATCATTCTCTGTACATTATCTGCACATTTTGACGATGACTATCTCTCAGTTATCTGGGTGCAAAGGTATAACAGAAAACCTAAACTGCCAAATAATCCTCAAAGTATTTTCACACAAGGGTTTATATTTAACATTCATAAAGATTTCACTTTAACGGAAAACGAATGGTACACTGGCGGTGTGCTGAGAGTGTACATGATGTTGAGAACGCTATAAATAAGTCGATTAGGTTTGGTGTACATAGTAGTGTACATATAAAAAATGACTGGAGATACGACTTCACAGCCACTCCAGTCATAAAAACAAAACAAAAGCTATATTGCAATAATTAAATCTGCCAAGGGTTCTTGTTAGGGTCGTAATCACGAGCAAATGTTGCTATCGCATATTCTGTAACAGGCTTATTGTCATCCTCATCCAGCTTACGAGGTATATGAGGATTTATTTTAAGCCTGGAAGCGTCACGCAACCAAGTGATTGATGTCTCATAGTCTGTAATACGAGCAGAACTTACATTGTTTGGCGATATAAGCTTATGCAGTTCGTATACAGCTAATCGTAGCATGTGCTTCTTTACATTGGCATTACGAGGGTCACTTTCGTGTATATTATAACCATCTTTAAGCACATCGGCATTTACAGACATTGATGGCACATATACCTTATTATTATATACGACATATTCGTGATCAGAAAATTCATATTGGTATGTTGCGTCATAATCTCCTACCATACCCCAGTATTCTGAATCATAAGGATTAACAGTCAAGTCTATGTCTTCATCGTTCTTGACCAGTGTATAGAAATTTCCATCATATTCCACAACATCCCAAATTTCGTAAGGCACATTAGCCTCCCAATTTTGAATGTCCACACTCTTCCAGGCATCAACACCAGGAACCCTAATGTCTCCGTATGATAAGCCGTTATACTCCTTACAGATATAATAAGCGTTGGCAAAATATACAATATCACCTGGGATATAATCTTTTGTCTGCCAGTATTCGCTTACAATATTAGGATTATCAATTGGTTCATCATACATTTCCCAATACATTGTATCTGTAGGAGCCTTTCTACCATTAATAGTACGCATAGCCTTTACAAGCTTCTTGTCATGGTAGAAATGTGCGCCAACTGGATAGGTGATTTGGTTATCGTATTCCAAAATATTCTTCCCTTCCTCCAGTACTTTCTCAATCTCGTAGTTGTCAGTCAGATATTCTACGATAGATTGTTCTGCTGCTTCTTCAGCCTGTGCGAGACGGTCTTCTCTGCCTCGTATAAGTTGGCTAAGAGCTTCTTCTGTAACTATACTAAGATAGTCCGCATTATTCAAAAATCTCTTGTACATTCTCTAAAAAGAAAAACCGCCATATATAGGCGTAGTTGTAGTTTCTATAACTGAAGCGTCACCTTTCTTTTGAAACTTAGCCCATGTGTTATTTAAGAACAGGCAAAGAACATAATCCAAACAGTCAGAAAGGTGTCCGTATTTTTCGTACTTCACACCACTCTTCGGATCTGTTACTTTAGCTTTAGACTTTGTTCCATCAGCATTTTTCTTCTGATAAACCAAGTCTTCGGTAAGCCTACGGCAACGCATGTCAATTTGCAATTCCCAACCATCATACCCATTCAAAAGACTGTTTACATATTCCAGACGAGTCACCTGTGCTGGCTGTTTTGTAAGCAATTTCTTTTGCACTCGTAATATTGGATTGTCCATATTGCTCATAATGATAGTGTAATTATTTACGCCCTCTTCTGTTTGTGTAGAGCGTGACAATCCAGCTGGGTCTCCAGTAATGAATAGACCACCAAGGTGTTTTTCGGTTAAATACTTGTTGGCAATCTTTTTTGAAAGCTTTGGGGTGTTATTTTCTTTTTCCTCTGGCTTTCCAAGCACTTCTTCAAGCACATATACTTTCTTGTGTTCATAATCAATCTGGATAGACAATGTAGACATGTATGGCTGTACATTGAAGTCCCATGATGAAATGATTGGCTTTAATGGATTATATACCTTTTCACGCAAATTAGTGACAAGGTGCTTGGCTCCATCAAAGTTCCAATATGCAGCAGCCTCATTTGTATCAACGAAATCCCAGTTTCCGTACAAAAGTCGTGATTTTGTTATCGGGTCACTAATCTTGTTGAGAGCAGCCACATAACTTTGTACAAATTGTCTATCTGGGTTGTCCCAAACAGAGAATGGCAAATACGCTTCTCCGATTCTACATTTTACGGGATTACCATCATCATCCTGGACGAAGCGAGAGCGAACCCAATTGATACATGGGTTTGTTGTCATCAACATTCTGGCAGTTTTGAAGGTTTCTGCGGTTCTCCAACGTAAACGAGAAAACAATACTTCTATAGCCTTTTCTGAAATCTCCGAAACCTCATCTACAAAAGCTATGGTATACTCTGAAGAACCAAAACGTTCAAACTGTGGATCGGATGGATTGTCTGCCATTTCTTTCATAATAATGACAGAGCCATTCCAGAATGTGAGCGTTCCCTCCAGATTGTTGATTTTATAGTGTTCACCTTCTACAAGTCCCCATTCTTTACACACCTTTTTGATGGTGTTAAATGTTGACTCTTTCAAAGATTTCAATGTTTTGCGAGCCACGACAGCTCGAATATCTGCAAAACGTATACAGCTTGATACAAGCCAACAGCTACCTAAATATGATTTTCCACCGCCTGCTGCGCCTCCACCCAAAATTAACTGAGGAAGGTCTTGCGTACCACAATTTTCACACTGTGGAACATATTTGGGATTTCCTTGCTGGTCATATCCAGATTGAACTTGTATAATATGACCACCACAATGAGGACAATAATCTGGTTGCAAGAGCTTCCAGAGTTCATACTGTCTTGGCGATGGTCTGAAATCAATTCTAATGTTTGTTGGTGCTTTTAATTGTCCATAAGCCATTATTCTTAAATTAAAAAGCCCAGCCCTTCACAAAAGAAAGAGCTGGGCGAAACGATTTTTATTTATGAAAGCAAGTGCCTAATTATTTGAAGCAGCCGCATCGTAGATTTTTTCTACAACAAGCCAGAAGTCATCTGGATAAGCTGTCTGAGAAAGTGACTCGCAAGCCTTCTTCATAAGTGCAATCTCACTGTCTGTAAACTGCACTACCAGCGGCTCATCAACGTCCTTCTGAGCGTTCCAGGTAATCTTATGCTCATTGGCATCCTCTACGATTTCGTACTTATCCTTATCGGCTTCTGTAATTGCCACCTTTTTAAGGATTTCACGCTTTGTGTTGAAGTCGATAAAAGAAGCAGTCTGCTGTGGAAGCAACTGCGGAATGTAAATTCGTTCTTTAATATGAAGTTCCATATTGCTTTTGATTTTGTTATTTGTCTAAGAATAGCAATGCCATTTCTTTATAGTTTGAAGAATGGGCAGAAAAATGAGCGTAACTTTATCAAGAGATATTATTACGCTCATTTTATATAACTACATGAAAATGCCGATTGACAAGAAAGCAATAATACCGCCTATTGCTCCCCAAAGAATATCCTTTAGATCAAACCATTTCCCATAGAAAAAGTCACACACTTCTTTTAGAATCGCAACTACAATACCACCAAAAAGACCAGAGGCTGCGTATGTCCATGAGCTGTAACCTGGAGTGGTCTTGTAAAAAATCATTGCAAGAATGACTGTTACGAAAGCAATGACAAACATGTGGGCGATTTTGTCAAGCCCAATTTTTGTTACAATCTTATCAAACCAATTCATTATACTACCAATTAAAAATGTTGTACTGAACTCCGATGCCTATATATGGCGAAATTCGATTAAAATTATATCCATATCCAACTTGAACGCCAACACCCCAGCGTTTTGTTTTATACTGGGTAACAGTTATTGTTTGAGTCTTTGTAATGGTCGTATTCTTGTTATAGATATGAATACTATCAAGTCGTGGAAGATAACCGCTTATCCAAGCGTGATATGTGCTATCCTCATATATTTGCTGAGTGATAGGCAAAACCACATCTACACTATCCGTTTTTCCAGTAGTTGAATCTTTTTTTTGTGCTGGAAGTTTGACGATATGATATTTGATCACGATACTGTCTTTTGGTACAGGCTTGTAATAAGGTATCGTATCAACGTAGGTAGTGGTGTCTGCTTTTTGTAAGGATTGGCTCACATCTACATGAGTATTCTTCATAAGCAAGTGAGTCAATCCTATTGTCAACAGCAAGATAACAAGCACATATATAATGTCTCTTTTCTTCATGTCACTTCATTTCAATGGTAATTTTCTCGCCCCTAAGTTTAGCTGGCCAGAAATATTTATCCATCAAGTTCGTCCAGATTTTCTGAGAGTTAATAACCTGTCCTTTAATCTTATTCTCTCCTACCAAAATACAGCCACTGGTATGATCTGCCGTATTGCCAGCGTGAATCAATACGCCCTCAAATGAAGGTACATTCTGGAGGCGTGGCATGAAAGCATTATACTTCTTGACATACGGATATTTTGCATAGTTTGAATATTTGGGAGACTGAATGTTCATAGTAACATTGTATGTTCCATAAGGAATGGCGGTTTCATTGGGGATTTTCACCTCACCATTGTCAAACTTGCCATTCTTGTTCAAGTCTCGCACTTTATCTTCCAGTGTGTCGCATACAAACTTGCCATCAATATACATGTGGCCGATTGTATACTTATCTTTTAGAGCAATTCTTTTGACTTCGATTTTCATAAAATAAAAGAGCTATATGGTATAAACCATTCTTTCTTTTCCATATACGGCTCGCCAATAAGCGATGCCCAGCATCCTCGAATTGTTCCGCTATGGTCTTTGAGGACTTCAACTATATTTGCCTTTCTACCAACAAGCGCATCCAGCTTCATTTCAGATAACGCAAATGATGGGATAATTACAATTTCCTTCATTAATATCCTGTTGATGGCTTACGGTTAGGGCAAGATGGTACTTCACATTTCAATAGGCACATCTTAGCATTATTCACTTCTAATTGTGCTTTATCTGACGCTAAAGCATTATACTTATCCCGCCAGTCAGAAATTTGGACGTAAAGTGTGTCAATTTTCTGGTCTTTTTCTCTCAATTCATCATGTACACATTCGTACAACTTTTTCCACTCTTCCGATTCCTTGGCTTCATTGTCGTGTTCTTTAGAATCATTGTCAAGTGTCTTTGATCTTCGCTCTTGTCTGAAGAACAAGAACATCGAAGCATTTCCAGCAATTACGCCTATAATTCCTGTGAGGATAGCTTCAAGCATTAATCTGTTTCATTTTCTTTTGGTTTTGATTCTGGTACAATTACATTGAATACTATGCCATTTTCTCCACCGCCTTCAATGTTCAACTTACTAACTTGTGCTTCCTTTACAGGGTACATATCCATCAATGTCTTAGAAGCCGCTACTGCCACACTTCTTAGTGCTGCTGGAGATAGTTTATTGCCTCGTCTATCTCTGTAAACAGCAGTCGATGTCTCTTCAATAATGTGCTTTAGATTTTCAGTAAGGAACTTTTTCATGTGAGTTGTTTCAAGGGAGTTGTATTCTTCCAACTCTGCCATAAACTCCTTTATATCGTCCCTTGACAGCATTTTCTTAGCACGGATATTGTCCTTTACATCGCAACTGTAAAAAACAGATTGGTAGCATTTTAAGGCATTACCTGCATAAGGAGCCGCACCGTTCACAAACAACTCACAAAAAAGTTGCTCTTGTTCTGTCAGTTTGGTCTCTTTCATTACTTTTTGTCAATTAAAAAGCCTTGCTGGATTGCAAGGCTTTTGTTTATAATGAATAGCGATAATTTATTGCTTTTGTTTGTATTCAAGCAATTTCTCCATAATAATCTGACGGAACACATCACCTATGCCACTTACGGCAGCTTCTACATCTTGGATGCTGTTCAAGTATTCCATATTGAAGTTTACTTGAAGGTCATATCCAGATATTTCAACGAGGATTTCATTATTATCAGCGTTCCTTACTGTAAACGCACCACGATCTGATAATGTGCGAAATTCAGCTTTAGGCTCGTCTACGGTCTGTACATTTACCTCTTCCATTTTACTATATCTTAAAGTGTTTGCGACTTTTTTCTGCTTTGGATATAGCCAGACCTCCACCTGTCATAACACCGCCTTCACTTCTCATGCGTTGTGTGAGAACCGCTGCTACATTTGTTGTGGCAGAAACATCAGCATCAGCATCATGGGCATCGTCAAGCTCTATTCCAAGACGTTCTGACATAATCTCCAGCTTGTATGAATCCACATTTGGAAGATGGCATAATGCAAGCTGTCCGAGCATAATGGTGTCAAGTACATCTGGTTGCCAGTGTCCGTAAAAATCTTCATGTCCTCTGAGGAGTTTCTTAATTTCTCCAACTAACCCTGCGTATTCCATCAACTGCATGAAGAACCCTTTATCAAACTCAATATTCTGTCCAAGTAAGAAAGGTCTCATATTCTTTGGAGTTTTAGGCGTATGGTCGGCAATGAAATCTACTGCTCCCCTGGCAACATCGCAAATGTCCTCTCCCATTGTCTCCAGCATGTTCATAGTGATTGCTGAATATGTTAGAGCTTTTTCTTCGTAATCCATAGGCTCCGAATTGTCAACATCATATTTACTCTTTAGAACCTTACGCTTCTTACCCACGCCTTCTATCTGTTTTCTGTTGTACGGATATACATAACGTACATAAGAACCTAATTTCTCAAATGTGTCAAGTCTGGTGGCGTGGATTGCTATCTGTGTGATTGCGCCTGTCTGACACTTCAAACTTCCAGTCTCAAAGTCCAGCGTGAACATGACGAGTACTGGTTTTTCATCTTTTGGTGCTGCCATTCTTATATTTTCTTTCTATACATTTGCCAATAAGATATAACGTGGCTCTAAAAGCCTCAATTGAATAGTCATTATTGATAACATAATCATACAACTCTTCTGGAATATGCACACGTTCCTTATCACGAGCTATACGTTGTTTGTCAATACCATCTTTATGCTGACGGTTTATTTTGATTGTCACCAGATGAAAGCTGAATGGTGTTTGCTCTTTTGCTTGCAAATCAATCAAGCCTTTTTCATCAATTACATATACATTTACTTTATCGCTTATAAACTGCTCCCACTCAGTCCAATATTGATAGCCACCAAACATTGTGTAAGCGCACATTTTTGACTTATCTGGAACTTCTTTGTCGGTTACAAACCAATGTTCTCTACCATTCACCTCGTCTTCACGTTTCTTGCGAGTTGTGTAAGAAACAATACTATTCCAATTAAGAACTTCCTGGAGGTGCAAGGAGGCAAACGTCTTTCCGCTTCCAGAATCCCCGACCAAACAAACTATTGTTGGCTTCATAATACTTCCAATAAACTTCGTTTCATAAACTGTAAGTTGTTCTTTCCAGCATAATCACTATACTTGACTGTTGCTGAGAAAATTATCAATTTGTTTTTTGAATCTATGAGTTGTGGACGCATGGATTTATATTCTTCTGGCCACACAATACATTCACACAAGTCATTATTTTGCTGAAGAAGGAGTTTACAGAAGGTTTCTTCGCCACCTGTTTTTTTGCTTTTGAACTTTTTCTCTTCAACTTCAACGACAGTAGCACACACACCAACCTTTTTGCCATCCATTTCGTTTGGCATGATACTTTGCAAGGTCGCATACGACACTCTGCCTTTCAGTTGTGGCTTAATAGCAGAATTATCATAAATGCGCTTATAGTCCACAGAACCAATTCCAGACACCTTTACTTGTTGCTGGCTCCAAAAATAATGCTTACCTCGCATATCCACTGGTATGTCTTTCTCTTTTATCTCAAAACCAAGCTGTTCTGCTGCCTTTTCTATGATGGCGTAACGTTCTATTACGGAACCAGCATGTTCCACCTTATCAAAACAACCAGCAAGAATAAGATTCAACACACAACGAGCGTTCACTGGGCATCGTGTAGCCTCTTCTTCATTGTCTGGATCATCCCAATACTCATACTTCTTCAGCTTGTACTTGAATACACGGTCGATGAAGTTGGTGATACTTGTGAACTCGCCATTCTTTTTGCGCTCATCAATAATCCATTGTACAGCTTTTGCGCCAAGTTGCTTGATTCTGGAGATTGACCAGAATATTTCGTTGGTGTTATAGTCTGTATGAAATATATCCTCACTAACATTGATGTCTGGCGGTACAACCTTTGCGTTACTGATAGCCTCCATTTCTCCCATAAGAGCAACGAGTTCGTTATCATCTGCCCACTGGAGGGCAACGGTATAGAAGGCTGTCGGATAATGCACTTTCAACCACGCTCCAGCATAAGCGGTTACTGCATAGGCGGTAGCATGGCTATTACATGTTACAACGCCTTGTTCTGTTGTGAATGTGTGATATGGGTCTGCCATTTCTACATCATACACTTCATCATCACCGATATATTCAACAGAGACAACAGCTCGAAGTTCTGTATACAAACCCTTCTCGCCTTGTTTTGTTCTGCCCATTGCATAATGAGCTTTCTTATGGCACGAAGAACAAAGTGTTTGTAAATTAGAATAGTCACCCCCTATTACGGAATGATCTCCATTTATATGATGTATTTCCAATCTGCAATCAGATTTACCACACATTTCACAATGGCTTTTCATTCGCTCCCTACGATACTTTTCAAGTAGAGTATAGTTAGTGTCACGCTTGGTAAAGCCACAATGTCCTTTTCCTGAATTAAGTTCATATTGCTGAACATTATCGTTGGAATGATAGTATGTATCATTTGGACTGCCTTTATCAGTGAAGCGGTAAACCGTATCTTCTTTCAAAGAACCCATATTTATATACATCTTATCTACACCAACTTGCAATTCATCCGTGCGCTTCATGCCATTGTTTGTAGGATGCTTATGGTTATCTGTTACGTCAATTGTTCTACCATCCTCTAAAGTAATACGATAGAGAGGGCGAATACCCATATAGCGAATATCAACAATATCATTTTTCAACAAATATTCATCATATCCATCAGTATGAACAAGCGACCAGCCCTTACCATATCCAACACGTCTATATCTGTCATGCAATGATTTATGACCATGAGATACAGCCCAAGCACGGTCGTTCATCACTTTGTACATTTCAGCAATCGTCAAGCCGCCAGAGATTTTATTACTTCTGCGGATTCGTTCTTTGCCAGATATACACTTATTAAAGCAGTAAGTACCAGCGGCCTCAATCTGCGCCCAAATCTTATCCGCATCTTCTTGTGGGCATCCATTCTTCTTAGCCCCAGCCATGAATTTGTCTTTCATTGCTCGAATCTTATCCGTCTTTTTCTTAGAAACAAATTTTACGAGCTTCACTCCTTCGCCAAGACTGAACCCACCAACCTCACGAGCCATCATTACAATTTGCTCCTGGAATACCACCAGACCGAAGGTGTCTTTCAATGAGTTGTATGTTCCCCAAAGATATACAGGAGCAACAAGTCCTTTCTTACAGTTTACATAATCATCTAAGTTACCCATTGTAGCAGGACGATAAAGGGCATTTGCAGCAATCAAGTCACCAATATTACTTGGCTTCATTTCGGTCAAGAACTTGGTAATGCCATGCGATGAAAACTGGAATACGTTTTGCGTACAGCCATTTGCCAATACTTCATACACCTTTTTGTCATCCAAAGAACCTGTTGCCAACTTCTCCAAAGTAATATCTTGATGGTATACTGTATTTACCAAGTCAAGAGTTTGGTGAATTTTAGAAAGCTCCTTGGTTGCAAGACAGTCATTCTTCAGTAAACCAAGCTCGTCAAGTTCGTAGCCATCATTCTCGCTAACCAAAATGCCATCCACTTTCTTGATTGGCACATAGTCGAAACATTCCATTGTTTCACCATCTTTTGTATCTGGAGTTATCAGCAATGCAGAAGCATGAACAGAGCTGGAACGGGGTTGGAACATCAACGTGCGCACATCCTCAAAGAGTTGTGGATGGTCTCCCATAAATTTTGCAACCTTTTTGTTGGTTGCTGCTAACTTAAATAGACCTGTATAATCACACTTGTCATCATCAATGATAGCGGTAATATAGTTCACGATAGATGTCGGAATACGCATTGTACGAGCCACATCTTTCAAACAAGCCTTAGACTTCAATGTCGTATAGGTTCCAGCTGAAAATACACGTTGTAAGCCGTTTTTATTATACCGTCTCTCTGTATATTCCTTTACTTCTGGGCGTTTGTCACTTTGAAAATCGTTATCCACATCTGGAAGGGAGCCGCCTTCGCCTTGCAAATATCCATCATCAACAAAAGTATCTATTGTTTTGACTGGAGTGTCCGATGTTTTTAACGTTGCACTTACAACTTTCATACTCGTCTCATAATCTTATATGTTTCGTTGTCAAAGATGTTATTGTTCAATTTATATGCTTCCGTAAATTTCACCAGTTCCATGTCGGTCAAGATGTGTCGCTTATCAATGAATGTATCAGACACAATGCCTTCCAATGTTCTACAACGACTTAAAGCTACATACAACTGTCCAGGAACGAAGCAGCCCTTTGTATGGATAACAACATTGTCAAAAGTCAAACCTTGACTCTTATGAATAGTGATTGCCCATGCCAACGCTATCGGGAACTGCGTACAAGAGCCTTTATCAATGGTCTCAATCTTATCGTTCATCATGCGATATTCTTTAGCAGACCAAGTATTTGGCATTACACCTACAGTACAGCCATTATCAAGTTTTACTGTAACAACTTTATCGTTGAGATTTACAACCTCACCCAACGAACCATTGCAGTATACATGTGCTGGGTCATTTACGAGCATCATAACTCTCGCTCCAACACGAAGTTTTAGCTCTTGTTCACATGGTGCTGAATTAGGTTGGAAATCTCCAGTAACCATTGCTTTATAAACATGCGTAGGCTCTCCAAGCAATTCTGTGTTGATTTTCTGTACGTCCTTGCGGTAAGCGCATATATGTATGCTGGAGTTGGAGAAATCCTTGCTTTCATTCTTGTTTCTTAATGCAGCCAGGTCATCTATATCTTCTTGCATTATATGATATTCTCGTATATTGTTGAGTATTTCGATGAAACGCTTGTCATTCTGACGGAAGATATGCGTCAACTCGATGACTTTGAAACCAGCGTTGCGCCATACATGAGCATGGAAGAAATATATGCCACGATAGAACTGTGACAATATATGCTGTTCATCAGCTTTTACCACTGGCGGCAACTGGAATAAGTCACCAAACATAATGATTTGTACACCTCCGAAAGGTTCACTGCTGCCACGGTACATCTGTAACTTTCTATCAACGTAGTCAATCACGTCTGGACGTACCATACTTACCTCATCAATGATGATAGCATCAATAGAACGAAGCAGCATCGCCTTCTCTGGCTTATAGCTGCTATGCACATTCTCTGATTCCGTAAGCACTCCAAAAGGAATGTTGAGCAAACTATGAAGTGTTACCCCTCCAGCATTTACAGCTGCAATTCCTGTAGATGCTGTTACGATAAACTTCTTTTTGATGTTGTTCACAATATACCGCAAGAATGTAGTCTTTCCTGTACCAGCTTTTCCCGTGATATAAAGTGATTGGTTGGTATTCTGTATGATGTCTACAGCTTCAACCATTTCATTTGTCAATTGCATCATAACTAAATTTCGTTTATTGTGAATATTAAATCCTTATTATCGAACAAAATGTCATCATTCGTTTCCAGTTCATCTGCGTATATTACACGAGGCTCTTCTTCACCTTCACGCTTGATAATCAGCTGGGCATCCTTGTCTATTTTTATTACCTTGCCACCATCCAATTCTACTTCGATATATTCTTTGGACTCCAAATCCTCACCGATAATGGTTGTTTTGGCTGGATATAATCCTGCTCGTTCTGGTAGCAAGAAGCGTTCAAAGATAAGGTCGTATCTCATCGGGTCAATGAGCGTTATACCAAGCAGATATAGCAATAAGCATCCAGCAGCAGAACCACGTCCGCAACCGACAAGGATATTGTTTCGTCTTGCCCAATTGCAGGTGTCATACTGTACAAGCAAATAATCCACATTGTTGGTTGACTCAATGATGTATCGCTCATATTCCATCTGCTTGCGGTACTTATCTTGCTGCTCTGGCGGTACGAGACGTTGCAATCCTTCCTCTAAGAGTTGAATGAACATGTTATGTGATGTTCCGTATTTTGCTTGCTCTTCTGGAGTCATGTCGTATTTAGGCATGAAGTTTCTATTATTTTCAAACCTTGCATTGGCATGTTCCAATATATCCATAGAATTGTCGCAACATTCTTGAAATAGACTGTCAATATCCCATTTATCAGCATCAAATGTGTCGGCAAAGAGTTGGTATTGTTCATCAACATCTTTGAAGTATTGCTGATTACTTTGCTCATGCGCTGCGCCTTCAGCAACCTTATTGAGGATGATTTTATTCTTGGCATCATCTTCATCCAGATAATAGGCATCTGTAAGAAGTACTGGGTATACATCCATCTTGCCATATATATTGTCGAAATAATGCTTGGCTGCTTCTAACACTTTGATGTCAATACGTTCTGCTTTATATTCCGACAAATCTACTTGCCAAAAGACGCAATCAAAAGCCTCTTGCAAATCCTTTACAATGTCTTGGTTTTCAGTAATCCAGAATGAAGAATACTTGTCAAGTACAATTACATTGCCTTCACCACGATTCAACAATTCTTCCAAAGGAATAATCTTATCTGCACTGTCTACCATAATGGCTTTCTGTATTCGCAATAGATTTCGCAATCCCTTTTGTGACTGGACGTAAACTTTTGCACAAACAGTATGCTCACCATCAGAGAACCCTAATGAATATCCAAATACATATTTCAGTCCAGCTGCTTCACATTCTTTTTGCAGATTGTAGCAAGCTGCCATCGTATTTTTATCGCAAATACCGATTCCTGGATGTCCCAAATACTTGGCTTTTCTTACCCAATATGTTGGCATAAAACTTCCGTTAAGTAGCTCAAAAGGTGTATGCACACCTAAATTAACATACTCAAACTTATGATTTGATGGCGTTCTTTTGCCAACGTATTTAAGAATATTCAGCTTGAAGTCCTTGCGTAAGTCGTAGTAATACCAGTTGTCTCCAAACTTGAATACAATATAGTTAATGCCTTCTGCCATCAAGACTTCTGGGTCTTCCATACTGTTAAATATCAGCTCATCATCCTTATTGGTACGGAATATGGATTTCATATTTTCCGTATCTTCAAAGAACATTTTGCCGAAATCTGGAAGCTCGATAACCTCATTATCAATAAGGTTATATGTTATTTTATTATCCTCCAGCCATTTTATTAATTCATTCATAATAATTGCACTAAGTTTAATTTGAACTCTCTTGGTGTCATTAATCTCTCACTGAAAGTATCGTAGATGTCCCAAAAATCCATACTGTCAAAGTCGGCTTCTGGGTCTTCTATGAAGGCAATATAGCAATCGAAATACTCATTTAACATGGCTGCTGCTGTGTTTGTTGCCGACAAAGCATCACCATCATATCCAATCACTACAGTTCTTACGCCTTTGCTTTGCAGCTTGTAAATCTGCGCTTCTGAAACTTTCTTTCCGAACGTAGCCACTACTGCAATACGATGATTGTCATACAAATCAAGCTTTCTGACAAGCGAGATACAATCGAATACTCCTTCAACCAATATGACAGTATCTGTTACATCTTCTATTACTGCGTCATAGTTGTAAAGCAACTTTGTAAAGTCATTTTCTTGGCTGTTGTTGTATCGTCTAATTTCAAATTTGCCGTTACGTCTGGCTTTCTTATTGTAAGAATCTATCTTATCCTTACTCCATGTATGGCGAGATACATATCCTACAATGTCACCATTATCAATGATGGGAAATACGACATAATCGTCAAATTTGAAATTAAGACCTCTGGTTGTACCGACAGGAAAGTAGTCGTAATCATCACAGGTATAGCCACGCTTCTTCAGATAAGCGTTACGGTAACACCGTTTCCATCCTTCTGGCATATTAACAGAAACAAGTTCATCGTCAATCTCATCTTCTTCCAGATTGCAGAACTGCGGTATCTGTAATGGAGCGAAGCTGGCAGTATCTTCCAGCATTAAGTCTGGTCTACCAATGTCTTCTAAGAGCTGATTGACATCTTTTGTAGTGTGACCACATGAGAAGCAGTGACTCATAAAGAGCTTCTTCTTCTCTGTTTCTTGCCCTACATAGATGCCGAACTTGCCACCCTTTTTGCCACAATAAGGACACTCTGGGCAAATGAGGTTCTTGCGTGGGCCATCAAGTTTTGCGTGAAGTTCTATCTCCAATTCCTTGATGAGAAAATCTTTGTCTTGTTTGCTGATATACATAATTTATGCTACTTTGCTAATGTTTAGGCTACGTTCTCTGTCATAGAACTGCTCATTTTCATAATCGGTCGCTATCTTAAATGGCTTGCCCTTTTTGAAGAATCGAGACTTTGCCACATAGAGACGAATCATATTCTCTTCACGCTCACGATCTGACTGATTCAACGTGATAAGGTGTGTCAATGGTCTGGCAAGTCCTTTTGCTTCCGCTGTATTGAACTCTGTCAGCACATTGTTCTCATCATTCAGCCAATCACGATTCTCTACCGTAGATTGGTACGTCCCAACCATCCAGACGTTTTCGTCCGCTGCCAAGTCCTTCAAATCATTCGCTACAGCAATACGCTTGTGACGTTCTCCACTCTCCGAATACTTGCGTCCAGAAGCATCTGTCAACAAGTCCATAGAGTCAATGATAACAACATCTGGAGATATTCCATAGCGTTTTTTGAAGTCTTGTATTCCATTCCTTATGTCTATAGTAGAGACGTGAGAATTGAACTTAGGATATGACTTAACATAGAGTTTTCCAGCCACACTTTTAAGCATTTCTTCCATACGTTCAACTTCCGCATCACGAATGGTTCCTGTCTCATAGCGGAATGTACTGCATTTCACTAATGAAGCGGAATAAGCATTTACAACCTCATCACGGCTACCTTCAAGCTGAAAATGTAACACGTTTAAGCCGTCTATTTGACAAGCGTTCTTGCCTATCCATCGTGCCACATGTGACTTTCCTACACCTGTTGGTGCTAAGAATACAGAGAGCTGGGTTCGTAAGTCACGCCCATTATTCATCACGTCCAGTTCATCTATGTAGAATCTGGTGATGGGTAATTGCTTGTCTACAGCATTATGCTTTTGCCTGTTTCCTTTGAATCTGATTCCGAATGTGCCAATAACATCTACGAACTCTGATTCTCGTAAACTAAAAGTTGATACCCACTCTGCGTATTCTTGCAACTTCAAGCTCGCCTGTTCATGGTCTGCCTTATTGAAAAGCTCACCAGCTTCTTTGTACGCTTGCTGGAATCTCACTTGTTTAATGTAGTTTTCCAACTGTTCCAGTGCTTGTTCCGTGCCAAGTTCATTGCCACTATCATAGATGTCATCCAATAATGCTGCAACGCTTTTTTGACGAGAAACAGACTGTCCCAATATACTATATGTTGGAGCTTTCTTATACTCCTTGTAGTATGCTTTAAGTTGATTGAAAAGAGAAATAAAATCTCTGTCTGGCAGATAAGATTTCTTTATCTGTTCCATGACCACCGCAAGAACATAATCGTTATTCATACAGGTGAAAAAGAGATCCATCAGAAATTCCTCTGTCAATACATTATTATTCTGTCTTGTTGCCATGTTCTATACGAATACGATACAATTCTGGAAATCTTTTCTGAAGTTCTTGTTTGCAATCTTCAGCCAAATTACATTTAGAACATGATTCCGACATCGGACTCCATCCTAAAGTAGATGTCTGGCAGATAAGATACCCCACGGCTGTATTCAACATACGTCTCTTTGTTGGTTCCTCAGAGGCTATATATATGAACTTAGCCTGTGGGTGTACACTTTTATCTGCTATCATTGCTACAAGGTCAACACGATTTAACGACACGCTGGAAAGCCATTGGTCTTCGTAGTATTTACCTCCCTTTGTACGCTCTTTCAGACGCTTGATGGATGACTTACCAAAGACTTGATTTATCGTCCATTGTGGCCTGTTTCTGAAGGCGTAGGCAGCACATATACAGAAGTCAACCAATCTTTCAGATGTGACCGACCCAAACTCCTTTTCCATAAGGTCAAGAAAGCTATTAAGCGTTCTGGTGGTTGCACCACCACCAGAAAACTTAAAGGTCGGCTTCATCAGTTTCACTGCTATTGCACTGAAGACTGTTTTCACATTGCGTATCTGTAATTCTTTCGCCATTCCTTGTTAAATTGTTCTTCAGTATCTTTCGTGCGATAAGCAAACGACTTTTGATTGTCTCAATATTATGCGATGGCAATGTTCCCTTTTTATATTCAATGTCTGCAATTTCTCGAAGCGGATAACCAGCTTCCTGGAGAAGTATTGCATCACGATGAATGGGTTTCATGCTATCAAGTACTTCAAGTATATCGTCATTGTAGAACTGGCGGTAGTTTTCAAGTCCCATGCAGTTTGAACTGATATTCAAATTTGCACTGATTGCACTGCATATCTGAGGATGTAATATTTCGTCATCACCACAATCTTCATAACTTTCTATACTTCTGTCATAATTCTTGTTATCATGCCGTTTGCGCCTTCTTTCCAATTCTGCAACCATTCGTTTTGTAACGATATGAAGCCATGTTCTGATTGGTCTGGAGGTATCATACGTCTCGATTCTTCTGAAGAAATTTATAAGAACTTCATTGTAATTTTCCTCTACATTCCATGAATCATAAGTATAGTTCATCACCAACTTATAAATCATGTTCTGAAAAGGCATCACATATTGCTGGAATAATTCATTGCGTCTGCGAGCTACTTCTGGGTCTACTTCTCTGTCGTATTCTTCGGCTTCGCATACCTTTCTCTCCATATTCGTGCCACTTCTTGATTGAACAATAAAGATGCACGAGGTTCAAATTGGTGAGATATACAATACTGAATCCAACGTGAGTCGTATGCCTTGAACTTGGCTCTTACCTCTTCGTCTGAAGGTTTGTCTTTCTTATCCAAAAAGGTGCAAAACTCCTTGACAAGTGAGACAAGGTATTTCAAGTGTGGGTTAATATCCGCTGGCATAGATAGCTCTTTCCGTGTCTTTCTACGCCTTCTTCTGGCAATACTCATTTACAATTTGAATTTCTTTACAAAGTACATAAAGATGTGCGTTGCGTCTGCTTCGTTATCATCAACTGGCTCTGTCTTCCAGCGTAACTTACAGAATCGCATCATTTTGGCTTTATCGGCATTTCCGTCTCCTGTTGCCCAAGCCTTGATTGTTCTTGGGTTAAGGAATACTGGTTCTGGGAGATCAAGTGTATCACACACTTCCAGCAAAATGCCTCTAAATTCAGATAGCTTGACAGATGATTTGAACTCTTTGCCGCTTCTTCCACAGCTTACGTCCTCTGCCACAACCTGTTTAATGTTGTATTTCTGGATGAAGTCAATGAGGGTCTGACGGAAGGCTCCGTGCTGTTTGTTGTTGTTGCGTCTCATTGATTCCGTGAAGTTCCATGTACCTCTTTCGTGAACTGAATAGAAACCTGTATGGGTAGCTATGTCAAGTCCGAGTACTTCGTCAATTTTTAACTTTTCATTGTCTGCATGAGTGACCATTAAATGTATGAAATGTCATTCTTCTTGTTGATTATAAGTTTGTACGGATAGTTTTCGGCTACATTGCCATGACTAACCACCAGTGAAGTAATTTGCAAGTTGTTTAGGGCATTGAACATATTGGCAAGCCCAGCAGCATCACACGCCTCCAGTATCTCATCCAATACCAACAAATCAAGACCTTTCCCATCTTGGCAATTTACATTCGTCAATTTGTGTAATGCAAGAATGTTTGCGAGATTCACTCTTGCCTTTTCACCTTCAGAAAATTTGTCAAACGAACCGCAATCCACCCCATCACGAATCAGTGAAATAGAGATTTTATCACGAACCTTTCCAGACTTCAAAACAGTAAAACCACTAAATGATATTCTTATGTCGCTGTTGATAGCTTCCAAGAACTCATTGGTCATTTGGCTTAATGCCTCAATCTTAGAGTTGGCAAGGTGTGTCTTAAACTCTACAAAAGTTGCCTCCTGTTTTTTATAAGCTGCAAGTTTCTGTTCAATCTGTTCCTTATCCTTGATGGAAAGTTCCAGTTCCTTTTCACGCTTGGCTTTGCTTTCCTTTAGTGTTTCAACAATGTCATTCTCAGCAGCATGTTCAATGTCTCTGATTGATTCCTCGTATGATTCTATTGCGCCTTCGGCATTTGCAATATTTGTTTCGCATTGCTTCTTGCTATTCTCACACTTGTTGGTCTCGTCATCAACAATGTCGTATGCTTCATCGAACATGTCATTGCGAGCTGACTCAATTAGATTGTTGACCAGAGCAATCTGACTGTTTATAGAGGCAATATCACAGGAAAGTTCAGATGACTTGCGAACCAAGCTATCAACATTCGACTGCGATTCTGTAACCTTTGCCGACCACTCTGACTTTTTCGCTATCAAGTCATTCTGCTCTTCACGGAATTTCTTGCCATTTGCAGTATCTACATCAATCTTTTCTTGGTTGCTGGAGATTTCCGCATCTATGTCTTGCAACTCCGCATCCTTACTTTTTAGTTCTTCACGAAGTAATGACAAATCAGCATCTGGATCAAGCAAGAACTCATGCTTGCATTTTGGACAAGTAATAACACCGCCTAAGATGTTTTTGATAGCTGCAACACGACTGCTGATTGTGCGGTACTGCTTATTCAAAGCATCATTTGCATTATTCAAAGCCTTTACTGAAGCAATCAAGTTGTCTATTTTGACGGTCACTTCTTTCAAATCACCATCGTATGAAGTGGAAAACTTCTCAAACTCTTTTACAAGCTTATCATGTGCTTTCTTTTGCTTGGCGCAATCTTTATCGTGCCGTTTAACTTCTGTTTCACCATCTTTCAATGACTGCTGGAGTGTTGCGAGTTTCTTATTCGCTTTTGCAATATTTTCCCGATAGTCACTGATTTGCTTTAGATTGGTAGGAGCAAACAAAGCAACAATATTTTCGTAGCAATCATCAAGCGATTTATCACTGCCTTCTAAATCTGAAATACGATTGTACACCGCATCCAATTTAGAAAGGCTTTGCTCCAACTGCGTGATTTGCTCTTTTTGCTCACGAATGTAAGCTCGCTTATTCGCAATTGATTGTGTCCATTCTTCAATACGCTGCGCCTTGGTTGATGTGTTCTCCAAAGACTTATTGATAGCGTTCTGAATTTGCTCTTCCAGCGTATCAATACCACCTTTGATTCCAGCTACTTTCAATTCCGCTTGGCCCAGCTCTTCAGCTATAGGTTCCATGTCATGTTGCAGAGCTTCTATTGACTCGTCAACCATAATTCCATTGCTGAAGCGATTTATCAAGTCTTTCTTGTCACGGTCAGAGCTGGAGAGGAAAGATGAATACTTGTGCTTCGACAAGATGAAGTTTGAGAATATGTCATCCTTACTTAACCCCAATGCTTCCAGCACATATTTATTGTAATCTGCAACAGATGCTTGCGCTATACTTTCTGTATTTCCGTCTTTATCTACAAACTCGACAGATATTACCTGTGGTGATTTTCTGGAGATTGTACGAGAAACGATAAGGCTTTTACCTAATTCAACATTATTTAGTTCAAGCTTAACTATAGCCTCGTTTTCCGCATCATTAATAATCTCATCCATCTTAATCTTACGAAGCGTTTCACCTGTCAGACCGATGGCTATAGCCTCAATTAATGCGGACTTTCCAGAGCCGTTTGAAACCTGGGAGTCGTTGTCCATATTGTTGCCAAACACAAGCGTTGTGTGTTCTTGCTCCAATGTGTAGTCAAGCTCCTTGAAGGCGCACAGATTCTTTGCATATATGTTATTTAACTTCCACATAATCAATGTATTTTATCAAGATACTGCAATCCCATAGAGGAATCAATAACTTTTTCTGAACAAAAACTCTCATACTCTTGTTTGATGCCAGTCTTGTCAAACTTTCTATCAAGACTGTGTGCTTCTATGGATTTCGCTACAGTCTTTTCTGTAACAATTTCCACCTTGGCAGCACCAGCTTCTAATAGCTTTTGCTTGTCAATATTTTGCACATCTGTAGCAGAGCAATTAATGCGAGTCTTGACTTTGTATTTGCCATTAGACTTAATATCATTCAATTCTTCAATCAAATGATTATCAACGTCCTGCAATGCCAAATCTATCACCTTATATCTGGTGTTCGACTCATTCTTAATGAACTCATAGGAGCCATCGTCATACAATATGGTGTAACCCTTTTCTTCGTCTTCACCAAAATTATGCTGACGAGAAGCACCAACATATTCGATGTTTGTGCCTTTAATTTTACAGCGATTGTGATAATGCCCCACCAGTACTGCATCAAAATCATTGAATATCTTTGTCGGCAATTCATTATCACTTGGCATAGCAAGACCTCCTTTTATTCCTTCGTGGATATATAGGATGTTATGTTTGTTTTTGTCTAAATCGTTATCAATGATGTCCTTCAATCTGTTAATGAACGAGCCGCTTTCTGGAGCGTAACTCATAACATATAGTGTAACATCATCGGAACAATCTATAGACACATAATCGTCTACAACATAAACATGTGGGTATTCAGAAAACACATGGCAATAACCCAATATTGCTTCTTGATCAACAAGGTCATGGTTGCCTTCTGCAATAGTCAGCTCCAATCCAGCATTTGTTGCCTTAATGATAGCTTGGCGAACAGCCAACAACACATCAAGAGTCTGATATGATGAACGAGATTGCAACAAGTCACCGCCTATAATGATTTCTGGAATGTCTTGTTTTTTACATATTCCCAACGCTTCATCCCAGTTTCTCTGGAACTCTGGGATATTGTCTTTACTGACATGGATGTCATTTATCAGCAGAGCGCACGGTATTCTTTTTTCAGACATAGTTCTAAAGTTAAAAGGGCGGTATCATGGCGAAACCACAACACCGCCCTTGGTTGTTGAATAAAGTTTATCTACGTCTGTGCGGACGAGCTGCACGTCTCTCTGGACGAGCAGGAGCCTCTGCTGCTGGCTCGTTTGTATCATCGTTGCGCTCACGTCTACGACTTGCTCGTGCTGGTGCTGGAGTCTCTTCCTCCTCTTCAGCCTCCTCTGAAGAAGGAGCGTCTGCTGCTGGAGCATCATCTTCTTCATCCTCTGGTTCTTCTACCTTTTCTTTCTTTGCAGAAGACTTAGAAGCAGGAACCTTGTCTTCTTCCTCTTCACCTTCAAGGATGTCTTGAATATCATTGAGGAGTGTTTCATTGGTCTTGGTACGGCTAATGCTTACGTCAAGGTCATTGTCCTCAATGAACTCCTTAATTGCGGTACGAAGGTTCTGACCTTCCTCGCTCTTATCACCCAAGCCTTCATCGCAAAGCTTATCGTACAAATCCCAAAGACTGTCAAGTGTTACGCTGCCGCCTTCAGAGTTGTCATCACCATTCTTGCCATTCATATTGAAATGAGACTGGTCATCGGCTGGGAGGCAGAGCTTAATCTGGTCAATACAATCCTTGATTTCTGGCTCTTTCATCACCTCCATGCCAGTTGTCTCGTCAAACTGATTGAGATAAGCGATAGTTGCCTCCAGATGATAGCGAGTGTAGCGATAAAGTACTTCTGGGAGACGAGGTGTATTGAGAAGGTTCTGCAACTCATCTTCTGTCAACTCGTCCTTTGGAGAGAGTGTATCAATATTGAAAGAATAGTTGGTCTTCTTGTTTTCTGTCTTACGAGTAATCTCAACAGGGAAAGCGTCTGTGATTGATGAGATAGGACAGGGGACATTGCCCTTCTTGTTGAGCTTTGCCCATGTCTGAAGCTTACGCTCTTCCAGTTCCTTATACTGTGAATAAGAAAGCTGGAACACCTGGATGCCATCGTTGCGCTTATCCAAATCAAGGATATACATGCAGCGTTTTGAATCCCACTTCAAACCACCATTGAAACTTGTCTCCTTGACTTTCTTACAGAGTTTTTCATCGTCTGAATACAAAGAGAGTGCAAGCTCTACATACTTGTCAATAAGGTCTGACTGAAGCTGTGGGAAAGCATACTTTGCATTGCAAACATTAACAAACGACTGTTTGTTATTATCGCCCTTAATCTTCAATACAAGCTCCTTTACAGGATATTCGTAACCCTTACGATCCATCGGGAGAATATTTCCTTCTGCGTCAATAACAGGCGCAAGGGGCAAAATACGAACTGCTACAGTTCCATCACCCGAAATACGGAAATACTTTACACGGTTTCCACTCTCTGCTGCGCTCTTCTTTTTTGCATCATCAAAAGATTCCTGGGTAGATGCAAAGATGTCAAGAGCTGACATCTGATTCGTTAATTCACTCATAATTGAGTTGGATATGAATTAGTTTTGAGATAGAAACTTCCACGTCTCAGCGTATGCTTCTGCATAAGGTTCACGAGCTTGTGCTTCTCGTATCTCCTCTCTTGTAGGAATGGTTATTCCCCACTGGTCTGCGGCATGTCGGATAATCATTTCTATAACGCTATCCAACTCAATTGGTTTTTCGTTCTTTAAGTCGAAGTATTCAAATTCTTCGCCTTGAATATTAGATTTATGAATAGGTGCATAGACCTCTTCAAAATATCTGTATAATGCCCCTGGCGTTGGATGCGAGTCCAATTTCTCTGATATTGTCTTCAATACAACACCGAAGAGGTATTTCAATTGAGGTAATGAACGGTTCTTTGAGTTGTCATATATGAGGAAACCAAATTCCCCATCTGGCAAACTGTCTACAGCACCTTGAAGTTCATTGATGTCGGCACTACCTTCGTAGACATTGATAATGCCCTTCTTCTTAATCATCGCATGATGCTTTGTTTTGTTTTCTGTTTGCAAAGGTACAGTGAAAAACTGAAATATGCAAATGATTTGCAAACTTTTTACTCGTTAAAAATCTAACATATTTATAACACACTGATATACAATAATTTTAGCGTTTCAATTATTTCATTTAGATAATAAGTGAAACTATGCTTTTAACTTTTGCATTACATTATACACTCGGTTTTACGAAGCAAATTGGTTACATCTTTCACATCGTAGCAACCCATATCATTAAGCGTTATTCTGTATAACCTTTGATTTGTAGTAGCCTTATCAAGACCGCCACACTTCGGAATGTACGGCCCAAGTTTGACATAATCAAACACAACACTTTCCTTGCGCAACGGATAAAACCAACCTGGTAGCTTTGGTCTTCCAGAATACCATCCAATTTTTATATCTAAAAAGCTGTCTCTTATCATGCAAGCCAAATCATATACAGCTTTAGGATCACCATCGCCACCCATAAAGCATATAGCAGTTATTCCTGTATTGCTTTTTATCAGCTTCTCTAAAGCAGCATAATCCAACTCTGTGCCTACATCACCAGCTAAATAAGGAGAGTGGCAACCCTCGCAATGACAAGGGCAACCACTCAGATTAATAGCTAATGTGATTTCGTCTGGCAGTTCACGAAAAACCACCTTCGTATCAACATATTTTAGCATACTTAAATTCCTTTACTGTATACACGCTTTCCAGCTTCAATTTGACGTTCAATTCCAAAATTCTTAATGGGTCGCAAGTAGCCAATGATTCTTGTGTACTGTGTGATGTCTGTACCACCACAACAAGGACACTGGCTTATCGGCTGCTTCACAATTTTACCACAGCTTTCACATTTAGAGTTTGGAATATTGAACGTGAAATAGCTTGTTCCATTTCTGATAGCAAAATCAATCAGCTTCAAATACTGCTGCTTACTCAAATGCTCTTCCAAATTGATATGGGCAGCAGAACCACCGTCTGTATACTGGTAAGTCTGATTGCCATGCAATACAAACTTGTCAAGCACAGAAGTATCGTCATGCGCCTCGTAGAAATATGAATTGTACAAGTTTTCATTATCTGGAACCCAATATCCATCTGCCTTGTCCCATTCATAATTCTTACCGCCAAGACCTTCTGCTGGTACAACCTCACTGTTAAACAAGAATGGTCGCTTCTTATCGTGGATAGAGTGCTTTTTGTTCTCTTCCTTAATTGTACCAAGAATTAACTGCAAGAACGCAATATACTCTGGGTTATTAGAAACCTTCAACCCTAAGAATCTGGCAGCTTCATTTAAGCCATTGATGCCAATGGTAGAATAAAGCTTATTGACATAGATGTAGCCACCATTAGAAGCAGCGAACATTTTCTTGTCTTCCATATCATAGAGCATCGTCTTAAATGCAATGTGGTACTTGTATACACGCTGGAGAATATCAACCAAACGGTCACGAATGAACGATGTGTTTTCTCTCCAACCACCGTGCAAGCCATAACTCTTCACACAGTCCTGGATGATGCGGTTGATATTTAGGGTAATAACATTGCAACTTCCAGTCATTACTCCTGTCAAACCAGATGTCGGATTGAATGTGTTTTCTGCCAACTCATTACGCAATCGGCAGCAGCTCGCCAATGAGTCTGCGCTTTCTGAAATGTAAGTAAAGAAAGAGTGACCTTCCGCATACATTTCAGCGCACAAATCCTTGTACTCTTTATCCACAATGTCGTTACCATCATGCACCATCGCAAACGTCTCAACAGGGAATGTCAGCACTTGCTTCAGACGAATACGATTAAACCACTTCATAAACAATCTCTGAAGGGTGTCGATTGCCTTCCATTCTGGCTTACTACCATCTGGATAGTAGAACTCACCAAACAATGAATCAAAATAGGTCTTATCGTAGTATGAAATGTTTGTAAATGGCGATTGATAGCTGCGGTTTCCAGCTGGTTGATTGATACCCCAGACGAACTGCTTGAAGGCTTTGAAGATATTGTCTTTTACTGTTCGATGTATTCCACAAAACTCTGTGGTTGTCGGGGAATACAAATAGTCATACCACTTCTCACCAAACTCTTTAACTACATAGTAGTTGAGGGCAATGAAATATTCGCTAATTGCTACTGCACCTTTGCACTGCGAAGAGAGCAAGAAAATCAGATTAGTAATCTGACCACTGAATGACTGTAAATCATTAGGTGCTGAAGGCGTAACTCCATCAATATTACCAACGCCTTCTGACATAAGTGGGTAAAGACTAACCGCCATGCAGTATTGCTTCAATACTGGCGTACTGGCCTCATCGTGACAATAAATGATATGATGATTCAAGTCCTTCTCATATTGTTTCACAACTTCTGGAAATAGCTTGTTCAACTCGTCTTTCATTCTCTGTCGCTGGATGATACGGTTAGTGGTCTTATACACTTCACCTTCCAAATTAGCGACATTCTTCATTGTCACATTGGCATTAGAATCGGTTTCTGAAGAGGTAGCTGCATTATCTCCAGACATACTGTATCTATCCATGTAGTCGATACGTTCTTTGATAAAGCGGCTTTCATTATGACGCTCACGATAAAGGATATATGCCTTTGCCACCTTATAATAGCCAAAGTACATTAGAGTCTGCTCTACGGTGTCTTGTATTTCCTCAATACCAATGATTTTATTACTGATTGGAAGAGTAAAATCTGACCGCAATTGTCCTTCTATATCATTATCATAAGTCTCATTCTGACTTTCAAATGCCTTCTTGACAGCTTCTATAATCTTGTTGAAGTCAAAATCAACGATTTTTCCGTCACGTTTTCTAACTTTCTTAATCATTCTTGTTCATAGTTGTTTAGTTGCTTGATGGAAGATAAAGTCCTCTTTGTTTTTCAGAGAATAAGGATGCGTAACTACGCATTTCATTTGTAAATTCTGTTGTTTTGTTAAAGCCACAACAGCGAGCTTCACCACACAGACCACCACGATAAACACATTTACGAACCATCATGTCAGCCAAATCTGGGTCTACCTTTCTAATCTCGTCTTTAAGAGCCTGGAATACTATTCTGGTTTCTTTTGCGGCTTGCAAACACAATCGTAACTTTGCCATATCAATAAGCGACTGGGCATTAACGAGCAAGCCAAGATTAACAGGCGTATAACGGTCAGAGTTTTCTTGAAGCCATGTTAAATCATTAATAGCTTCACACACAACTGTGTTACGGCCATCCTCATCCAGTTCTGGAACTTCTTCAAGCTGTTGCTTGATATAGTCGATTTTCTGAATAAGACCAGGATTACCGCCTTGTCTGTCCGAACGGCAAGTCAACTGGAAGGGAACTGATCCAACATGGTGACGAAGAAGATGGGTAGAGATATACAAGGGGATGCCCTCGAATTTTACCCAAAAGAGTTGCGAACGTACTGGGGAGTGTTCTGTTTTGTAGATACTGAGAAGCGATTGATGACTCTTCCCAATAAAAGTCATCTGACACGCTTCTCGCATGAGGTCGGCATCGGTCAGCTTTTTAACCGATACAACGAAATCTTTCATACGATATTCGTTAAAGTGAAAATAAAAATTGGGAAGATGTACGGAATCAATTTGTGGAGCGCAAAGTTACAGCATTTTCTTTGTAAAGACGAAGAAAAGCCGTATAAAATTGCTTTTAGACGGCTTTTCTGATACAATTTATATGTTTTTTAACATTCTACGCTTCTTTATATACGATATTTCAGTTATAGCTGTGGCTTGTTTTGGATGGTGTGTGTGACAACCTCGCTTTCGATATTCTATCAGCGCACGTCTGAATTTCGATTTACGAAATAAAGGGTTTAATGACGCATATCCAAGTGCCTCTATCATATCCACATTAGGCTCGCATCCACCAGAAACCTCCATAATAATGCCATATTCCAAAGGTGCTTCGTGCTGGATGAAATAGCCAAGACGTGTTTCGTAGAACTCTCTACGCTTCGACTTCTTTTTCTTTCGTCTTCCGCTTTTTACGCTCTTTCTTTTCTGGTTCGGGCAGTTGCAATCCGCTTTCGGCAGATTCAACAACTCTTGATTCTGTAACTTTGTCATGCTGCTTTCTTGCTTCTTGCTCATTACGTTCCATTCCGTATGAGTCTTTAATAAAATTATGAATTTTCATTGTTATACCATATATGAGAATGATAAAGATATTGTCTTACCGCAATGGTTGCAATAAATCACAGTACAGTTCTTGCTACCTCCAGCTATTTTACAACCCCAATCGCAATTACAATCAAGTGATGCTCTGAAAGCCACATCATAGCGTGGAGCAGAAATCTGGTTGGGTAATGTAAACATCGTTCTGCCAGTATGTACCGTTACTGCTTTACCTTGTACGCAAACATGATCACCAATTTGACGTGCATACAAGTCTGTTCCAGAAATCTTAATCCATCCTGTATCTGGAATTGTTTGCTGAAAGTCTCCAGAACGTGCTGCACCTATGTTTTCACAGATTTTCTTCTTATCCGCTTCGGTCTTCGCCATGTCAGCAAGATATTTGGAAGTTCTTGGTACATCATCTAAAGCTCCAATGGCAATGGCTCCAATCTGACTGCGCAATGTCTCCTTAGTGTTGCTTCCTGTAATAAATTGACTCAACCCCAATGTTTTGTCTGCAAATTTGGATTCTGCATCGCTCTTAGAATACACGGATGTTACATCTGCCTTATTTTGCATCTGCGTAGCCAAGTCTGTTTTCTGCACATACTTATTGGAAAGCAATACGCCATTCTCCATAATGGCTGGAAGCAAATTAACAGCACTTAGACCATTGATACAGACATTTGCTATGCGATTATGTATATAGAATACATTGTCTGCTGTAGAGCCAAAGCCGACATACGCCATCTGAGAGTCTGAAGCATCAAGCCAGTTGATTATTTTTGACAAACTTGTATTATTTTGCTGCAATGTACTATGCTTTAATACGAGTCCTGTTGGCAATGCTGATTCTGCTATTAATGTGCCAGATAGATTCACAATGGAGTTTTTGCCATTTATAGAGATAATTGCATTTCCCTTACCATTGCCAATTACTGTATTGCGATAATAAGCATTACCATCGCCATATCCTTTATAATTGATATACAATGTACCATTATCCGAACCTGTACCCGAATTATAAATATGGTCAGCATTACATGTTACACTTCCCATAACACTCTTGCCAACTGTCAATGGCTGCGTCAAAGAGATTCCATTCTGGGAGATTGACATGATACTTGTACCGCCAACAGAGAATACATACCCTCTATTAGGGTCAAAGGCAAAATCATACACTGCGCCAGTGCTTATGCGTGACTGGATGTGAAAGACGTTGCCATCGTAAAACATTCGGCATACTGCTTCACCTTTAATCAGAGAAGCACCGTCATTCATACTCAATGCTCCTTGTACTTTTACGGTATTGCCAAATGTCACGGCATCACCAATCGTTTGCGAACCTACAGAAGAGTTCAACAACAAGGCGTACTTTCCAAAGAAAGCATCGTTAAGTGTTCTGCCACCTACTTTTTGAATCTGAATGTATTGTGGAACATTCCCAGTCAGACTGTCAGCAACTGTTGGCATAGATGCACTTATAGAACACCCATAAACATTGCGTCCTACTTTATCCGAACCGCTTGCATACGCCACACTCTCTGCTTTATTTGATTCATAGAGATATTGAGGCCACTTTGAAATTCCTGTTGCACCAGAAAAATATCGCAACTTTCCATTAAGATATACATAGCCAGCACCTATTGAAGTTCCATTGACCTCACAGCCGCTTACTATGAAATTGTCACATGCTGCAAAAATACTGGAAAATGCAAGTGCTAACTCTTGCAAGTTTACTATATCGTCAACGTATGTGTAACGACCACCAGTTTGTGCGCTAAATTCTATCATCAGTCAAATACTATTTTATATGTTTTACCAGCCAATCTGTAACGCTCTATCCAATATGTAAGCATGGATATGTATGATTCTTTAGAAATCAAAGAAGTGTCTATCGCTGGCGTGTAAACTATGAAACTGTATGTATTGGTATCTATTCGCTCATTCTGATAATAAAAAGCCTTCCCTTTTCCTTCTTTCTCTGTATAGAGCGATAAATTGTCAGCTTGAACTATGTCGGCACTCTCGTTATATAGAGGAACACCAAGCGTTGCCAAGTTGGTTATTGTTATGTGTCCAGACTTCTGAAGAAAGTATTTCTTAAACTTCCTATTCAAAAACCATGTGAATGGCAATATCTGAGAGGTCATTGATGCCTCTATTCTTTTTTCGACTGCGTATTCAGCAAAGTCTTTATTCAAGATTTGCAATGGTGACACCAAAGCTTGCATCAGCAAAATCAGCTTTCTACCACCAATATAGTGTGGCGTAAGTTGATTTATGGTCTTATCAAAGTTTATCGAGTATCTCATTACTGTTCTCCCTCTATTTTGAGCGTAATGGACTCTTTCCAATTCTGCAATGTAGCTTCGTCACCAGACTTTGTGCTTTCTTTGATATAACCGCTATTAGGAACAAAACAACGCTCTACACGCTTTTCATAGCTGGTCACATTGCCATCTGAACCGTGTGCGGTTGGTATCAAATTGTTGTCATCATCATATTGAGCAACGAAAATACCTTGAAAATCTGTAGCTCCATTGTCTATATAAACATCTACAACATGTTCTGCTGATTGAATTGCGTCTATGATTTTCTGGACGTACACAACACCATTGAAGTCCATGCTGCCAATATAGTTATTCAATGATTCGGCAATGTTGTTGTATACTTCATCATTGGTCACAGCACCATCATGGTAAACGGTCACACGAGGTATCAGTATATCTCCTTTTCTGCTTACTACCTTTGCAGATGTGCCAGCAAATATAATCTGGTTGAGATAGGCTCGTATCTTTACCATTTCATCTTCGGCTATCTGCGAATAATTGCCTGGAACTCCAGTGGCTATTTTTAATAGAAGCTGCTTATCGTAAAATCCATCTTGCGATGATTCTGAATACGCTACCTTTGACACAACTCTCTTTGTCTCGTCAATAGCTGGATAAGAAAACGATGTTCCATCGTCACTTATCTCCAGATCATCGCCAGACTGATATTTCAATAACGCATTGGCATAATAAGCTGGGGTTCCATTAATACGGTTTTGAATGTCCTTGGCAATGTCTACTTTGAATACATCCATAATATTCTCAAATGCCCATATACAGGCAGATGTAGTCCATGTTATAGCATCCAATATCGACATCTTCGAGGAATTTTGAAACTCAGTAAGCTCCAAATGTTCATTTCTACAATCCTTTGCCAATGCGTATATTTCTGATAATGTTCTTGCCATTATTCTCTTGTGTATATCTTGTCTTTAATGTTAAACACCCAATTTCCTGCTTCATTCCAAGCATCTTCGCCAAGAATGGTTTCTATTGCCTTCATGCCCTTCTCTGTCGGCTCAGAAGTCAGATAAACCGTACAGTTTCGCCTACTTCCATAATTATCTACGATATACTGGAGATAATCATCCAACACAGCAATGTCAGCGAATGTTACATGGCGCAAGTCAAGTATCTGCAAGCTCATGTCTCCTATTGGCAATAAGTTGTCTATATGGCAACCGCTTAAATCTACTGACACTGTGCCATCAAACAAGAATAGTCCTTGCAATGGATAGCTGTTTGAATGTGACGTATATTCATCTACTACCATTGGTCGCATTAACATTAATGCACCCCCTAACTTGGTTGTGTCAAGTTTGATAATTTGGAAATCGCCATATACCTTAATTCTGCGCTTCTCTGCCACATTGTCAAAATAATGCTCTACAATTTGCTGTTCTACTGCCAGCTGCACTATCTCAATGTCAGAATTATCGCCCCAATCTATCAACATACTGCCAGAACCGCTTACATTAAACGATGCGCTATGTTCATTGGCATCAATATCACATAGAAAAAACAATTTTTCTGTCGGATGCTTCAAATACACATGACGTTCACGATTAGCTGGAATAAGATTCTTTTCATTGATTGCACTCTTCACGCCATCGTTGACTACAAAATAATCGTGATATTCCAACTCCATGCCAGGTGTCAAATCTGTTTCCATATCCAGCCAGTCATTGCTGATTAAGAGGTCGAAAAGACCTTCAATGGAGCCATATAGCAATAATGCTACATCAAATAGGTTCTGATTTGTTGTTACTTTATATGTTGCCATTATTCTTCTGCTGGTATTGCATCCAGACTTAACTGGTGGGTGTCATAATCAAAAGATGCAGAATTGACAACAACACCATCATCAGTAAATTCTGACTTAATTGTATCTGCCAATGCCGTGTAATCCATATTACCATTCATCCAACGTATCAAACCGACACCAGATATAGGGTAACGGTAGTTATTGGTTGGAACACAGGCTAACAGCATATTGGAGTTTTGCCTGTTTGCTTTCACGATGTTCAAGTCTGATTCCATTGCACTGTACACATTCATAGTTCCTTTATCAAACTGGAAATAATAGTCATTGTCTGCAATCATCTTCAACTGTGAAGCATAAACATTCTTACACCCCTTCGTTCCATATAGATTACATTTGACAACAAACCATTCTGTTCCGTCAGCTGGATTCTGGAGATATTCATACAGCCCATTTTCATACAGTCGTTTAATCCGTACCATAAATTCCTTATAAATAGGAGTATACGGTATTGCTGTATATACACCCTTATTATAGAGTGTATTTGCCGATAAATTGCTTGGCACGATAATCTCACCATATATATAACGAGACAGTCCAGTGGGATTCTGCACCCACTGGAAGTCTCTCAACTGATAATTGTTCTTGGATGGCAATGTTATATCGCCTGTTCCAATATGTATTTCAATATCTTTGCGCATTAATATGAATGATTTAATATCTGATAACGGAAGCCATCTACCTTACTAATTAATACTTGCACGCTATCACCTTGCTCCATTTTATAATTTGTCAATCCTTCATTATGATTGTAAATTCCTTTAAGAGTTATTGGCAATGACCCCTCACGGACTCGGAATATCACAATCGTAGCAAAATCATCTGGTAGTTTACTTAAACCGAACTTATAGGCTACAGAAGACTCATTTGGTAATTCCACTTCCAAGCCAGATGTTTTCTTTTTTTGGAAATACATCAAAATCACATTAGCTTGCGAAAAGTCAATTGAGTATGTGGAGGCATTTGGATCAAAAGTCAATATTTTTGCTCTTGTGTTCACAAACGCTGGAGCCATTAATGCCGCATTGGAAGATATTCCATAATTTTTTGTACCTCCAGACACATCAATAAACAGTCCATAATTTGCTTGGTCAAATCCATAATCTCCATGAATATTTGGTGCTTGATTAACAATTCTTCCAACTGCTGTAAAAGCTCCACCACAACTGCCTGGAATGACATCATTACCAAACATAACGTAGCCTTTTTTGCCGCCAACCTTAAGAAAGTCTTTATATATTGAAAGTGCCGCCCAAGCACCATCGCCCTCTTCTGTTGAGGTAGCGGTTACACCTATATGAGTGCTATAAATTTCTATACCACCAATTTCTCCACTGGTCGCTTGTATTTTTCCATTGAATACAGCATTACCATCAGCCTTCCAGCTGATATTGCCTTTTGCCAAATAACCCGATCCATCCTGCTTCAACGCCCAAGCATTACCATTAGACAATAGTTCATCTGCATTTATCAGACTTGACTTAATCGTGCCAGCTACAATCTGATCTGCTCTGAGCGTACCAGTATAAATGCCATGACTGTCTATTGTGGTCGTAACCTTGTCTGAAGATGTTGCGTCATACACTGTCGCATACGCAATTCTCCAAGTCACTTCTTTAATTTGCACAGTCTGCTGCTGTGTAGCGTCATCAATCCAAATGGTTAAATTACTCTCACTATTGCCGCCTGTGTTGATTTTCTGCTTATCAGTATCGTTATGCTTTAATGCAAAATGATTGATTGTGGAGAATGTTCCTGTGCTGCCACATTTCACAACACAAACATATTCCTCATAGTTTCCTGTTCCAAGCGTAGAAGTTATCCATGTTGTCTTGCCATTGTCTCCATATTGATTATGGGCATTTTCTATCACCCATCCTTCTGGAATTTTTGCGACAATCTTAACGATAAACTCACCGTTTGCTCGTGACTTATTCGCAAAATAGAAGCCACAAACTCTCCAATCATTATATGACTGCCAACGGCTACAAGAAATCTCCATAACCTTTTGGGTGCTGTTTGGTGCTATTGTGTCGCTTACTATCTGCCTCTTGGCTGGAATGTCCCCATTAGAAACGTTTGAACCGTCATACAAATCCTTTGTGGTTATGTAATTTGTAGTTCCATTATTTACAGACATGTCTGTCACAATACCCAATAAATCACCACTGCACTCAAAGATAATCTGAATGGTGTCAGTATTTTCGACATCGCTCTTGACAGGCATAATCTGTACTTTCTTTCCATTTTCCAACACAATATCTGGCGAATAAGTACTTGAAATATTGCCATCGCTGCTTATTATATTGACAGTTCTTACCAATACACCATTGCCATACGCATACAGTCCATATTGCTTAATAATATTAAGCAAATTTCCTGTTGAAACAGCGATTTTCACATTAGAGTCAAAATTCCACGGATAGAAATGCGTGTCATTCCATTTACTAAGTGTAAACTCTGGGTCACGAAATATCATCTGACCAAAAGCTATCTTTTGAGCAACGCTGGCTGCTGAATTTGCTTTATCTATTCCGTTAGTCCAATTCAAACTTACACTGTTTGAAAATTGCACCTCTCCATTTTTATCCCACAAAATGTTACCATCAGCAATTGCACCAGAACCATCAGCCTCCAGTCTCCATTTATTACAACGAATACCTGTACTGCTAAAGGTCATACTTCCTGCTGCATCTGTAAATGAACCAGCGTTCACCTTCTTAGAGCCTACAAACAAAGCATCATTCTCGATGTTCCAGTTCGCAATGGAACTTACTCCATTGCTTCTTAACTTGAAAATCTTATAGCCATTCTGATTATATGCAGCAAATGACACCCCATCTGTCTTGATTTTCATATAAATACCACCATGACTATCAATATAGTCAGTCAAGCTGGATGATGCCAAACTATTAAAATCTGTACCATTAGCTACCGACATAAAGATACCAGCGTTTGCTGTATCTGAAACAATTGCCACATTGGGGTTTGACAGTCTTTTAGCATTGAGATTCCAACCTACCATAGAGCCAGATGATTCAGCAAATTGTACCTCTCCTTTAAGGAACGATACCGAACCGTCTGTATCTATATACCAACTGTTGCCCCTCATGCCTTGCGAACCGATTGTTATATCTCCAGATGACGCTGTATATTTCTTCTGCATATTAACCTTTGCGCCCATATATAGAGAATCTGCATCAAAGCTCCAACTGGCAATCCGATTAGTTGACCCAAGCGAAAAACTGTTTTGTATCATGTAAAGATTATCGCCTACGCTTTTTCTGGGCAAATAACCTTGCAAGCCATACGAGTTAGCGTTGTCATAGAACATATAGACACCACCATTTTGCCAAACTGAACCTTTAATATCATTGACATTAAGGATGTCAGCTCCTCCAACACCAATGATATGTTTGGCACTATTCAAAGCAATATTAGTGTTGTACAGCACGTTCTCACCAATAGTCCAACCTCCCACATTGCCACTGGAGGCTTTGATACTTCCTGTGAATACAGCACTACCATCACTATTCAACATAACATTACCTTTTGCAAAGGTTGCACTGCCATCTTGAAACAATGACCATACCAGCTCATTCTTGCTTGTTCGGTAAAAGATATTGCCATCGGCACCAAGGCTAATTGTTCCGTTTTCATTTGATGTTGTTATACAATCACTTAGCACATTCCAACCACCAAGCATTGCTCCTTTGGCATTTACATGGAACACATCTTTGCCCTCTTTGTAGCCGTAAATACCAGCAGTGTTTGTATCATCTGGCCCGATATAAACGCCAGTAAGGGTCTTTAGTCCTTCTGCATTTTCAACCTTCTTGCCAACAAATATTTTTGGTGAAATCAAATAACTATCGCCTATAACGGTCTTATTACTCTCCCAATCAAGAATCCAATCCAACATGGAGGTCTCTCGTATGACAGAATAAGTGAACGTTACATCGGCCACAAACTCATCATCTGTGGTTATAGTGAATGTTAAAGCTCCACTCAATACATCTGAAGGAATACTGGTAAGTCGTATGCGTTTCGTGTAAGCGTCTATCGCTATTTGCTGATATGTGATAGCGGTATTTGAGAACGAAGCTAATGTCAACTTGAACGTATGTTTTTCTTCTCCACGAACTACAGTAATGTCCGTATAGGCATTTGTCAAGTCTGGATTTGTTCCGTCAAAATCTGCTTTGATAGCGCATGAGTCTGGAGTGAACAACACGGAATACGCATCATTCACATTTACCAGAGTTATTGAACCTTTTGCTATTGTTGCCATCTTGATTTCTATTTTATAAAAGAATAGGAAAGCCAATTCCATCAAAGGGCATTGGCTTTCCTATAAATTAGAAGGTGCTGGATGCTAAATTGAGGCTATGAATTTGTCCGCAATTTCCTTGGCATGTTTTCTCCATGCTTGCATTTCCTTAAATTCTGACAACGATTCCTCATCGCCATCGTCCAGTAGGTAGTTGTTAATCACAGCTGTCATTTCATCCGAAGAATATCTTGACTCAATGATTTTAGAAATCACAATATCTCGGCTGTAATTGCCAGCTGGAAGTGTAACAGCCAAATAGCTGTACCTTCTGCCTTCTGACCGTTCTCTTTTATTCAATTCTACTACATCAAAATTGATGGTGTATTCATTGCGCCCAAGATTTCTGTTGCATACAATAAACTGAGGCTCGACATCTGAATACTGATAATTCATGTTCATTCTTCTAAAAGTAATTTACGAGTTAGTTTATATTGATTCTTAATACATACTTTGGCGAATTTACCTTCTACATAGCAGCATTTCCAAAAGTATGTGCAATTCTTAAATAATTTACGTCTTATTGCGTAACTATTGCAATGTATCAAGAAACCGAAATAGCTATTCAAGGCGCATACTACTTGATCCAAATTATAATAGGCTTCCAATTCTTCATCTGGAGTTGCCATAACTGCTGCCTTGCATATTTTCTCAGCTTCATTAACACGATTAACCAGATTGCCGACTGTGCGATTGCTAAGATATATTCTGTCATATTTAATTACGCTTCCAACGAATTTTACACCATGTTTTACTTCTTGTAAATAGAACTTATCGTGATGTAATGTTAGATGCAACTTATTCTTCAAATACAAGTCTGCCATTCTATACATCTTTAATATATTGGCTTTCTTACGTCCTGTAATGCAAAAGTCATCTACAAATCTGACATATTTACATTTGTATCGTTTGCAAAGCCTCAACATATATTCATCAAAGAATGACATGTAGAAGTTGGCAAATAATTGACTGGTAAGATTTCCGATAGGCATACCAATCAAATACTCTGCATAGAATAAGCTTTTGTTGTGTTCGAGACGTTCAAACAACTCTGTCTGGCCTTTCTTTATACAGTTTTTCTGGGGTTCATGGCGCACAATAACCTGTACAAGATATATCAATGTGTCAATATCATCGCCCTTATAGTTCTCTTTTATGAATGGTATGAGCATTTCTTCCAATATCGTGCAATCAATACTCATAAAGAAAGAGCATATATCAAAACGACCAACGTATGCTGTATATCTATAACCGCCACTCACATCGTACATCTGGGTGGCGAGTCGCTGTACTGCTTTCTGTGTTCCAAAGTTCTTTCGGCAATTATACGACACGTTGTTTTGAGACTGGAATCGCTCTTCAAATAGTGGTTCCAATCTCAAACAAATCCAATGCTGCACAATACGGTCTCTGAAATTTGCAGCAAACACTTCTCGCAATTTAGGTCTGGTTACACAAAAACAAATGCTTACCGTAGGGTGGTAAGCACGTTCTTTTACTTCAGTTGCGAGCAGGGGTAAATCTTCTTCAAAAATAAGTCGATATAGAGTGCATTGAGTACTGGTTTTCTTGCGTTTGCAACAATCGTAAAAAGCAATTAACCAACTTTGTATATCTTTATCAGTTGCGGAGACTGCCCTCACAACGTAGCTGTTGTACTTGTTGTTGTTGTTGAAGTTACCATTACCGAAGTTGACGTTCCATGCGTTCCAACTGTTGTTCTCGGAACTACTCCAGCGATTAGAGGACTGTGCTGCGCACACTATCTTGTTCTTAACTAAGGTATTCACCCCAGTGGTGCGCCCATTTAATAAATATATACCACTTGTTTTCATTCGTGAATGTCAACAGGGCCAATGCGTGTTTCTACTTTCTTCCTCCATTTACCTAATTCAGTCATTATCTTATTCATAGACAATGCGAACACAGATAATTGGCGATCGTTGAGGATATGTATTGTAGCACTTCTATCAGAATACTCTTTGAGTATCTTCACCGCTGTTTTCACTTTGGTCATGTGTAGCAACACCATATCAATGCAATCTCTAACATCATTCCAGTTCTCTGATTGCAATCCCAACGCAACAGAAGTAAGTGCATCACTCATATTAGTGGTACACTCTTCTGCCAAACAACGAAGTGCAATTATTTTCGGAACTCGTGCTGATACAGGTATAAACCATATCATAACATTTTCAATGGAGCGATATATAGATGATTGCGCTGCTTTCATATTTCCAGTATTTTAATACACGTCTATATCAGACTTAATTATATATGTTTACTTACGAATAGAGTCTTAGCTTATTAAGGTTTATAAACAAGTAAGAAATTTAGACCCGAATGTAAGATTCGGGTCTAAATTTCTCTAAAATGCGGAGACTGCCCTCACAACGTAGCTGTAGCACTTGCTGCCGTTGTCGAAGTAACCATTACCGAAGTTGACGTTCCATGCGTTCCAACTGAGGTACTCGGAACTACTCCAGCGATTAGAGGACGTAAAATCAGTCATCTTGCCAGAAGCTAATGCTGCCTTAAAGATATTCTTATCATCATCCTTACCTCTTTGATAATACCAATACAAACGAGCAAGTTCACCAGAAGAAGGCAAATACCAATTGTGCGCCTTAAATCTATCAGCTAACTCTTCACCTTCCAACAAGCCTTTCGGCTCGTATGCGTAACAATATGAAGCCGCTGGATAATAGTATTGCTGATATTTCACCGCACTCATATTGGCAATTATCTTTTCTATACACTCACGAACATTTTCAATCTCTGTTTGAGTGATTTGGCTATTCACATACTGTGCGGATGGAATAGGATAAGATATAGAATCCAATATCTGATTGCGATGCTGGATGATTGCCAATGTGTGTTGTTGACCACTTGGAATCTTTTTATCTCCAACATATCCAGCTCCAATCATGCTTTTCTGTTCTTCTGTCGGCTTGACTAATTGCAAGTCTCCTGCTCCTGTATTGGCAGCAAATCCTGTCTTGAATCCATACTTATCGCCACTGTCTTCATCACGATAATTATTGTCTCCAATATACCATACAGAATTATTGTCGGAACGTGGTTCCAAGCCAGAGCTTCCAAAGTCAGTGATGCCTGCAACATTATATGCGTCATTCATGCCTTCAATTTGAATACCAGAAATGACATAATTGTTCATATAATCAGGGTCTGTATTACCAGTATATCCGAACAATCCCCAAGGACATGATGTTGCACCATTAAGACATTCCATGTCTTTCAGTGCTACCATTCTTCGGTCTGGAGTACCATCACTATTATTTTCAGCCCCAATATAAAAACATATTCCAATAACTGTCTTCAAAGGATTCAACATATCGCTATATGTGCCATCTGAATACACATAATCACCTAACTCTGCTTGGCGGTCATACAAATACAATGGGAAACTTGTTTCCATTGTTCTGTCTGTAGTTTCCACAACACATTTCAGCGTAACAGTCAAAGCTGTTGTTGAAATCTTATTACAAGTAACAACTCCTGTTTTCTCATTCACAGAAGCGTATGCAGATGTTGTGAGTGACCATTTGATTGACTTGAAATTGTTGGCATTTGGACTATTTGGAATCAGCGTAAACTGGCGAGAACCAGCCCCTCTAAACGTATTGTCACCAGCAATCTGTATGCTACTGATTGTACGCTGGACGTATGAAATAAACAACGAATTGCTTTGCGAGTCTATATCGCCAAAGCGTTCCATAAGTTGCTTTTTCAATTCAAACGTCATATATTCACTGGCTGCAAGCGTAATACTTCCAGTAATTTTCAAGTTATCAATAGTGAGCAGCCACTTCAACAAGTCTATTGTAGCGTTCTTCCAGTTCACGTCTTTTACTGTAAGTGCTTGCAACATTCTGGATGGGTCTGTCTCATTATGTTTTGCATCATACAACTCTGCAATCGTCTGATACAAATCCAACTGACCAACATTCTCACCAATAATAAACGATGTCAAATAATTGTATGCGTCCAATGTCAATTTAGACAATTTCGGCAGATTATTGATTTCCAATGCTGTAAGATAACCTCCAAGCTGTATGGATGTCAATAACTCTGAAGCTGGGAATTTAACACTTGTTATTTTTGTGTCTCGGATATCAACTGTTGATAATCTGGTACAAACCGATAAGTCAAGCTGGCCACCTAACAATTTCTCGCCTTTCAGCGAAATATTCTTCACCAAAGCTGTAGTGACATTCAATCTGGTAGGACGGAACTCTGGATTCCCGATTGGGTTTGCAATAATCTCTACCAGTCGCTCACCTTGTAATGAGAAGTCATTAGTCGGCTTCACAGATAAGTCACCAATATTACCAAATGAACGATAATAGTTACCGCCTTTCAATCCACATACTGTATCTCCCAAGTTGCCACTATTATCAATGACAAAGTGATAGGTTTCAAATGGCTTTACTCGAACGTGAGGGTTACGCAAAGTCTGACCAACTCGTGCTGTCGGATAAAGATACTGGTGTGGTGTCACATCCAATATTGCTGTTGGTGCGCTTCCGTCTATTCTTGGGTAAGTATTGAATCCAAAGCCATTACCGCCATTCAAGGCAAACTCACCATAAGCAGCATACGAAGAAGCATACACAAGTCTACGTTTCATGTATTGCTTTTCGGCTTGCAACTGGTCTCCTAATGACTGAGAGATAGGCTTCACATTACGGTCACTGACATATTCCAACATAGTCGGGTACTCATAACGAATACGAGCTGTCTCATTAAACGCTACAGCTGGGAAGTACTCTTGGATAGAGAAGAAGTACTTCTGTATACAGCCCCAAGGTGACTTTTCAATACCCTTCTTCTGATCTTCTGCGGTAATCAATCCAGCCATTTCGTTCAAAATGGTGTTCATCATATTAGCCAATTCATTATTGCCACCTTCCCACATCAATTCAATCAGATTAAAGAGTACGTTACCACCACCTTCTGTATAGAGTAATTCGCCTTCATCTGAATACGGATGCAAGCGGTCTATATAATACGGCTTAATCTGATAACCAGAGTTGTCCGTTTTGAAGATAGTGTCCAAATCGTCTTGATGCAGTTCTATCAAGTGCGTAATCGGATCAAGGGCATAATATGTATTCTTAGAGCAGTTGTCCGTTCCAGCTATCAAAAAATTTACAAAGCAGTAATGGAACTGCAATGATTTCTTATTGAAGTAATCACCGATTTCTTCTCTCGCTTCTGCCACTATAGCAGAGATAAATGCAGTATTAAGCTCTGACCATGCGCCTGTAGCTATATTGCTAATGGCACTATTATACAACGTCTTTAAGTTTTTTGTTGCATATCCACTTGGATTAGATGAGTCTGGCAAACCAGCTGGAACCCATTTCTTATCAACAAAGTCATAGCGTACCACGTCATACAACGATGTGCCGCCTCCAGCTTGTGTCATCCAGTATTGATAAGAAGTGTCAACCGTAGTATCATCCTGGAAAGTGGAGAAGTTGCCATCTGTATATGGCTTAATGCGTGGATTGTGCATGAACAGCCAGTTCCATGCAGTCTTATAGTAGTCGGTAATCGTATCTAATGGCTGTCCTTTTACATGTCCCTCATCATCCGATGCTTTGTATGTAAGACCAGCGTCAAAGTCTATATTGCCATCGCCAGCATATTCAAAATACTCTTCATCAGCATTATATATCACCTTATCGTCCCAAGGAACACGCATATCCGTCAAAGGCTTATTGTTATCTGAACCTTCCATCATGGCGAAGTCTGGGAACTTATCAGACGAATATCCCCATGTCTTCTTATCCATCTTACCAGGCCCGAATGTACCTAAGCCGTGGAATACAGGCTCTGAATCATCTGGAGTCTGGATGAAGTAAAGCACAGGACGCTCCAACACAGCAACTCTTGCTTTCGGATTCGCCTTTTGCATGGAGTTTTGACCAGCAATAGCTGTATGAAGCAAGTTGTAAAGCTCCGTTGCACCTTGTTTATGGCTCTGCATAGATGAAGCATAATTGATTTTCAATACCAATTTAGTGGCAGCTGGAACATCATCGGTAAGCTGATAGGCATTGCCTCTTTCATCACCATTACCGTCTATCCAACCGTCATCAGTAATCGAATTGCCATCATCACCTTTCATCTTGTTTATGTCCCACTGCTGATTCCACCAATAGTAGGTCTTAGCAGTAGAGCCTTGTCCTTTGTCTGGAAGCTTACCGTATTTTTTGCCAATAGTTCCGCTATGCGCATTGTCTGGTGTGCCATCTTCATTTAGCAAGGATATTTCCAACCATCCTGTCTGATTATTTGTTGCAAAACGATATGTCTCATAGCCGTGCCACACAAGTACGTTGTATTTTTCCTTGGCAAGCGCATAATTTATCTCACCGTTTTGTACAATAGCATTAGCGTTACGGAAAGCAATTTTATCTTCAGATGTAGGCAATGTACTACTATAGTCTTGCATACAATCATCAGAAGACAAGGCTTTCTGATAGCATCGGATTGAATAAATGTCCACATCTGCATCGTCTTGTCCGATTCTAATGCCGCCATGCCCCATAGACGAAATAAATTCGTTGGCTGTTGCTGTGTCGAATGGGAACTCTCTATTCAAAACGCCATTGATAAACACACGCACAAGAGATACTGTTGTTGAATTTGTTGAAGAAGAACGTAGGGCGTGAACTACATTGATAGCAATATGAGTGCGCACATTCTCCATCCAGCCAAAGTTCTGGTCTGCCTCAGTTGACTGGGTAACGGTGTTGATATAGCCATCAAGCGGACGCATTAACAATCCAAGCGGATTACCTGTTGCCTGGATGATCGAGCAGCATTGGATGATCGGGTCTGACTCGTTGGTTACATTGCGAATCTTAAAATCAAGCTCCAATGTCATACTTGATGCTGTGTTGCTCTTGAAATTCTCCCAAGGCTCATAAGGTATTGTTACCTTTTGTCCAGCCAATACACGAAGAACACTTTGCTTGTCTTCAGCTTTAATCCATCCGTCATTTACAAATCCAAAATTCTCAAATTTAGCTCCAGACAATTCAACATTGCCTTTTGCAGCATTTAAGATTCTGGCAGGATTTGGCTCGCTATTGTTTCTTACTTTCGGATTCAAGAAGAAGTCAACACCACTTGTAGGACTAAACTTCTCTGTATTGTCAACGGTTATGATTTCAGATTCTGCTCCTGTCGATTCCTTCAAGAAATTATATTCTTTACCGCCAACAACTCTGTAAATATGCAAATAAGAATAAAGAATGTCATCGGAATCATTCTCCACCTCAACTGTTGTTTCTACAGAATTAGGCGTATTTGGCGTTGTCTCATTCTCCAGTCGCAAATACTCCGTCACATTGTCATAATCACTCATAACAATGGCAATGCTTATAGCTTCACTGGTCGGATTATAAACCGCATAGTCGAACAACACAATCTGCTCGTAATTCACAACCTTTGTCTTTAGGTTCTGAACAAGCAAGTAAGGAGTCATATCCTCTTCATTTGCAACGAGCATGAATGAGTTTACAATATGCTCTGATTCAAGTTCCTTTCCAGAACCATCTACGCATGTTACCCATGCCTCAACCGTATGAACGCCATGATTGATAATCTTGACAGGTTGAGAGCTGGTGTCATTAATTGCTGCTACTGTATATGCAGAAGTTGTGTGAGTGTTTGTGCCTATAGAGTAAGTAATCTCTCTGAATCCGTCTTGCCCATCAGCGGTTTTACCACTTACCTTCAAATGCAACGTTTTCTTCACGCCAGCACCATATATATAATAAGATGGCTGGAGGTAGTCTGTGGTTACAGGGTGGTAATACTCTGAAGCCAACTCTACTCTTAATGTAGTAAGTACAATTGATTCAAAGATTATAGGATTTGATTGAGTGCCGAATCCTTCATCGTAGACATATACACGCACACGGTTACTACCAGTTGACAAATAGCTGGTAATATCAATTTCATCATAGTCAGCTGCGATATTCTTGGAAGCCATAGCCATTGTGCCTTGTGTAGTCCACTGACCATTTGCATAGGTCTGGATATAAAGCACACCGCTGTTACCTGTATCATAACCAGCCGATGTACTGGTATACAATAAGTGCAATGTGGCTTTACCTGTAATACTTACCATAGATTTCAAATCGTCAGTTGTTTTCAAACTGACTTCAGAACCTTCTGCTGTATAAGGCAAAGTTACAACACCATCAACAGGCTTGTACTCATTGGTTCCCATCTTCACCACTTTAACGCTGGCTTGATTCTCCTGCACAGCTTGCACTAAGGTATTCCATTCATCAGAAGTCACCTTCTCGTTGGCTGGAACGGTCTCCGTTGCTGCTTGCTGGCTGGAGTTTGGCTGCTTGTTAAGCAGTTTTGAAATGTCTGTTGCCATAATTTTTATTGAGATTTTTGTTCACTGTATAGATGAATAGTGATTCTCACCATTGGCAAAGGGTAGAAAATCTCAATTATTTTATCTCCACCCAGCAATTTGTCTGGATGGAGATAATAAAGATTAAGCAAGAATAACAGGGAAAGTATATGGGAATACTGAACTTCCGTTCTGTAATTCGCACACAAACAGGTCACTACCTGTAATCTTATATCCCAATACTATTTCTTGTTGTGTTCTGTCAATTGCAGCTTGGAGAATGTTACCATTAGCGTCTCGCTGCTCATTCCACCAACCGTCAATTTCATTCTTTACATCTGGCAAATGAAATTTCTTCCAAACGAATGTAAAATTATCTTTGACATACTGAGGGTCAACCAGTTTACCTTGATAATATACGTCTGCATGAAGTATAGTTGAGCAACTGCCGTTCTTGAATGACTTTCCTTGATTGGAAGTAACTTCCACAGTATATCCGACAATATGTTGCTTACGAATAGTAAAAGTGTCACTATATGTATTTGCGCCTATTGTTACTGCACATTTTAATGTTAGCACACTGCCATCATTCCACATAGACGAATCTGGATAGACCACATACTGCTTTGCATTTGCAGATTTTATCTTAATCCATTCATTGTCTTTTAAGTAGTACCATTGACGTTGGCTGGACGTTGATGTGATATTTTCTTCTTCAATATTAAGTGTTATCGTCTTAGGATAAAACTCTGTAGCTGAAGAAGATTCATCGCCCATCATGGTGAATGTATCTGCTCCGTTGATTTTGATAGACTTGCTGGAAATCTCTTTACGGACGGTTGAATCCAAATTAGACCAGTTCAATGTTACGTTCTCGCCAAAAGTAACCTTACCATCGCTATCCCATTCAATATTCATATTTGCGAGATAACCAGAACCATCAACTCTCAACAAGAATGACTTCGTGCGTGTACCAATACTTCCAGCTCCATCAAAATTTAATTGAAGTAACGGATTCTGAATTGTACCACCAATACCACCACGACTAAACCATGCGCCATAATCTTCACTGAACTTTACTACTTCATCTGTCGGCTGGTATTGGGTAACGGTTTTGCCTTCCTCCAATTGTGGTGCTGACAGATAAACAAGCTCTTCAGCTCCATCTTCATCGCCTTCAAAGGTTGGCGCAAGAGATATAAGCAATGGTGTATTATCATCAACTCCTCCATAAAGTTCAAAGGTTACGCTTTTCCTTTCCCAAGCAAGACATTGACTGGAAGAGAATCGAAAAGTGCCGACAACATGACTATTCTGCAAGACTGAAATTTGACATGCTTTCTTAGCATATAGCCAGAATGAAAGACAATACACCTTACCGATATGCTCTTTCAACCAACTTGCTTCCTGCGCCTGTATCTCAACTTCATTGGAAAATGAATACACCTTGCCGACACCACATGGTGCTGCAACATCTTTATTTATGTCTATTCCAGACGTAAAATTGACATCCAACGAGTTCAAAAACGCATTGCGATGTATCTTTCCAGCGTAGAATGTTGCTGCAAATCCATTCTCATCACCAGCTGTCAGTGTGCCAGATACATGGGCAGAGCCAGAAGCGAAAAGTTTCTGGAAATAACCGCCATAGCTATCAAGTTGTCCGAATACAGGGTCTACCAACCCAGACAGCTTACCGACACGAATTTGGCTTGCATCATTAAAATTGGTTAGACTGGAGAGCAATATAATATTGAAGTCGGCAATTTCAACGCTATCCTCGTGGTTGCAATCACGCTGTAGCTTAAATGTGCGTAAATGTCTGCCAGACCAATCTATCGTGACCACATGGAGCTTATATTGCCATTCTGTCGTTACTGGTACATCAAACTCAGCATCTGTATGTTCACCATTAGTATAACCCAACGATGCTTTCCATGTTTGCTCACTACTTCCTTTGATTTTATATGATATTACAACACGATTTGGGTTTGCAACATATTCATAAAAATCCTGGGAAATACCGATTGGAATATTGTCTTCTGTAACAGATACGCCTAACTTCAAGACACGATTGTTATCTTGTTGCGTCTCTTTGTACTCGCCATACGCCTTGCCTTTATTGATTATGACATACTGAGATTTTGGGTCTTCATAGTCTGCGCTTACGTCTTCTGGCCAACACAAACTCTGATTTCTGCCAATTCCATCAATAACGTCCATATATGGAGACTCTTGATCAGAAGCTGTCAGATACAATGCTCCTGAACGTTCTTCATCAAACAGATTGGTTATTCTGGCGAAGTCAAGTAATTGGTCACTGGATGGCGCATCACCTTCCAGTAAGGCTCCAATAAAATAATCTCGCTCTACTATCTCTTGCGTTTCCTCATCAACAACAGTTTCCTTTCCGTATGTTAATACACACATCAAAGAGTATATGAGATTTTTACCGTCAAAATATTGCCGCCTTACTATATCACCAGTTTTCAAGCCTTGCGTCTTCTTAGTATCGTGACGCAACGATACCTTGTATTTCTTATAGTTGAATAAAGCCATTTATAAAACTTCTTCTACGAGGTCTCCAGAACAAGCATCACTTACCCATAGAGAGCCATTTGTAACCGATATTTTCTGGACTTCCAGTTCATATATGCGCATCTTCTTACGCACAGTCAACTCATCAAACGTTGCAGCATAGCCACCATATAACTTGCTGTTCATTACAGCCCAACCATATCCAGCAAAACCGCTTGCAAATCTCTGGGAGCTTAATGCGCCTGTGAAATAAGCATTTCCTTGATGTTTTATGCCATCTGTAACACCTTCCAGATAAACTGCATCAGCAAAATACAGCACATTTTCAGCAAGCCGTGTCTTGTATTTTTCACTGGAGATTGAGAAAGCGGAAGATTCTACGGGCTTTGACAATCTAAAGAACTCTGCTTCTGTGTCAAGCTCCAACGTAGCTGACCATTCTGAGCTTTGATTCTTAAACAGCGATTCTGTCTGAATGTATCGAAAACTGAATGGGATATGCTCTGTTTTTGGCACATCATTCAACACTCTTATATATGGTAACGAGCCATATAATATGGTGTTGGTGTCATCTGCATACATATTGGGGGCAGTTTCAAGTTTGCCGAAACGAACCTTCTTATAAAAAGCAACACCGCACTCCACATCGGAATTATGGTATGTTCTTAATACAGTATCACCCGATGCACTGCATCCAGCTTCCAATGAGTTTCTAAAATGTCCATCGCCATACTGACTGATAATCCTATATGAACTATTGTAGTCCCAAATCTCTGTCTGAAGTGATATTCGTGTGGTTTTGACTTCTCCATCACTATCTCCAAGGTTCATTACTTTGCCTGGCGATGCAATTGATATGATGTTGCTATTCTCACCACCTCTCACCTTGATAATATACGATTCTCCAAATTTAATACCACATGTCGGGGCTATTACAAGGTCTGAAATCAATGCTACATGGCCAGTTTCTTTATTAGCATCATCCTTAACAGAATATAACATCTTCTTGCCATATTCACCTAACTCAAAACCATACAAAGCTTTCAGACCACCTTTTTGCTCATACGAACCTTCAACAATGAGGTCTCCATACACATGAGCATTTTTCATCGTCCAATCAGTGTCCTTGTTGTTGCAGTTACCGCTATGGTAGAACTCATTCTCGCCCATAGATATACCATTCTGCGTTATCTTAAAGTCACCAATTGACAGCGAGCCATCAATACTAACCTCACCAGCAAATTGGATATTCTGATATGCAAAATTTAACTTATTGTCTGCAATCCACATAGTCTGGCTTTCCCCAAAATATAAGCCAGCATCCGACAATACAAGCTTTCCTGTAACAGTCTCATCTTCATCAACAATAAGATTTCCATAGACATGGGCAACTTTCTTGTCGCTCGCATCTATTGTAACATCGAAAATCATCTTATTGTCATATCCTGCTTGGAAGCCATACAATGCTCCAAGCATACCTGTCATAGAATCACCAGAACGTGAGATATAACCAAGACCACCGCCCCCTCCACTGCCAGAGCCGCCACTGCTTACCGTTGAAATAATGGCATTTGCCATCATGTAAGCAGAATTTTTCATTAATATCTGTGAGTATTCAGCGAGTCCTTCTGCTATTTTTTCATTATTTATAGAGCCGTCTTCATTCAAGGGTGGGTTTTCCGAATAATCTGGCGCATCTACTTTATTCGCTTCAGTCATGCCCTGGAAGAAGCGACTGTACAAATCATATAAGCTGGACTTCTTATCCAGGCTCTCTTCATTGAAATTTAACTTTGCTTCTGCCATTATTTCTGTACTTGTACTTTCTTGGTCAAGAATCCGCTATGCGAAGACTTGAACGAATTAATCTTTGATTTTAGAGCTATGAACTGTGCCATATTCAAAGGCGGTTGGGGGCCAAGTTGTGTGGTTGTCTTTATCTGACTGATATAGCCAACAATATCCATCAATATGTCTGCTAATTGACCACCAAGCACTGCGTCATCGGTTCCACCGTCGCTGCCCAAATAAACCGTTCCGTCTTCCACCTTTACTTTTGAGCCTCCAAATTTCATAGTGCTTTCACTGCCATTCAGTTCCAACTCTGCCTTATCGTGCGCTGCTCTTATCTTATCGTGGTTCTGGATATATTCGCTCTCAGCATCGCCAACAGCTGCGTATATTTGATTGCCATCCATAGATAATGATGACTTATTCTTATCATCTTTATCTTGAACTTGGGTCACGATAGAATTTTTCTTGTATGTTGTTTGAGAATACACACCTGTCTCCTCCAATTCGTTGACATCTGGAGAGTCTTCATCGCTTTCGTTAAACGGTTCTCGTTCTTTCACGCCTACTGTGATAGTGTCATGTGAATCGAGCTGGATGATGTCTACATGGGAAAACATGGAAACGTACTCTGTGTGACTTTCGGGATCGGTTACTATAGTGACTTCAGAATATAGCTTGGGGATAATAACCATGCCGTTCATATTGTTTTGCATGGCACTCAGAAATACACCTTCATGCAAACCTACTGGCATATCATCGGTTGTTTCAAATGCCATCGTAGGATATTCTTGAACGTCTACCGTACCAAACAACTCATCGCTTTCGTCAGAATGAATCTTACAGACATATCCTGTGACCCTACCAGTATCGTGAACCGTATTTGTGCTTGGGTCTACCAAACCACGCAATGCTATCTTTCGGATAGCCTCACGAATGGTCTGGTTCTGACTCAAATCACTATGTAGTTTTCTTGTCATTCTTATCTTCAGACTTTATTTTTGCAATGCAATATGGCAACTTTATAGTCTGGCGATACCCACCTGTACCAAAAGTTGTCGAAATCTCATCTACTAAATAATAGCCGTTCTTGGCTGGATGGCGTTTGTCTGTAAGCTGGACTTTTTGAGCTGTCTTCAAGTTCAAATCACCAAATAATGTTAGCTGTCCTTCAATACCGTTCATATTATAGCTCTCAAAATATTTGATTGCTTCTTGCAACAATGCCTCCTTAGTAATGCCTATTTTGCGTGACATATAAGGAATTACGGTATATTTACTTAAATCTACTCTATCTTTCGATTTTGTAAGAGGGGTTGCGCCTAACTTCATGGCTTTCTTTGACAACTTTGTTTCGTTCATCACTTGCCATTTCTTAGAGCCTTTTTTACTTGAATCGTAATCTGGGTTCTTGCGAATAGTAATATGGTAGAACTTATCATCCTTATCCAATCCTGTAGCCTCAACAGCCAGAAAGTCCTTATCTGTGTTCATCAATGTCAAACCATTGTTGGCAACATGATAATCAAAAAGAATTTCTGGAATATCCGATTTGTTGTCACTATAATTCAGCACAGAATCCTTGCCAGGGTTAGAAAAATAAGAGCGTCCAACAGCTATGTATGGCGTATCTCCGTTAAATTTTACAAAAGCAAACACCTTATACTTTCCCCATTCAGTCAACACGTCTGCTACAGTTAAGTCACTGGTCAAATTTACCTTTCCTATATTGATTTCACATGACTTAGTTTCTGGATGTAATGACAAGCCACTGTTTTTAAGTAACTTATATTTTCCGTTATCGGCTAAGAAGTCATTTACTGTCATGTTTTTCTTTGCTGTAACCTTTGGACATGTTATCTTCTTTAAGCCACTGGCAAGATTCTCACATTGTATTTCAATAGGAGTATCAATGCTACATTTGGTAATATAGCCTTCAAACATAATCTTCAATTTCTCCTTATACTTTTTCAATTTGTCGCTGTCATTGAATATAGACTTCTTGTTTGCATCAAGCTTTGTGAGAGCTGCAATCGTTGGGTCTTCTGTATATCCCAAGTAAATCCGTATTCTCTGACCTACCTTGAAATCTGCAACAGAAGCAACCTTTGAGTCGGTTCTGGTGGTTATCAATACTCCAGCATCATCAACAGTTGCCGACACCTTATTGGCATTTTCTTGTTCATTCAAAGTGGTGATGGTCTTTTTAATGACCGTGCCACGAGGAAATTTTACCGATGCTGTGCCTATCAACTTTCGATACGAATCATCTATCTGGATGCTTTCTACCTCAGTTATACGCAATGGGCTTTCTGGTTCTGCCATTGGTTTCTTCGGGTCTTTCATATCCCAAATCTCTATAAGAGAAATGAGGATATGAAAGCTCGGCTGTCCTTTTACTGCTGCCATTATATCTTATCTACGAGTTTATCAAGACCGTTTCCTGCCGCATCTACGCCAGCATTTACCGTAGAGCTTACAGCAGATGCTGCTGCATTTGCAACAATCTCAGCATACTTATTATTCAAAATCAATTTATACCACTTGCTCATTGGGCTTACTTCTATCTCACGATTAATGACAGCAATAGTATCTGACTTCACTACAACATCTTCATCTGGTTCAACAGCAACACAAGTAAATGTATATGGCTGGATGTTCTTGAACTCTTGATTTTGCATATTAAAGTCCTTAATGATAATCTTATCCACATTAAACTGCTTGAACTGGAAGTGGTTGACATTCACAACACCGCCATATTGCATAATCTGGATAAACTTCTTGACATCATTTTCTGGATATACTCCTTCCTCATTACTGACAATCTCACCAGTAACCGTAAAGTTCAAGTCACCCCCAGACACCAACTCCTTACGAGTATAATCACGACCTTGAACTGTGGTCATAACTATATTCTTAGAACTTTGAATAGCAACATCTGGATTGATGTCAATAAAACAAATGGTTTTTGTTGTGTAACTGTCCTTTACTTGTTTATCGCCAACTATTTTAACATCTTCAACAAGTATATCTGTATCACCATCATAAAATAACATGAGAGATTCTGGAACGGCATTGCCATACTTGTCTTTGGCAATAATGGTATGACCACCATCTGCTGTTATGCGCCCCCATTCTTTCATTTGGGATTCACGGTTCTTAATGAGTTGCACTTGATTGGACTTTTGCTGTTCCAATACAGTCTTACGCAATGTTCTCTCCAGATACCTTTGATACTTCGGGAACAGTTTATTTATCTGCCCCTCAATCTCAGACATAGCAAGTTGTTTTGCCACATGAACAAGAACAGACTTGTATGCCCGATTGTTTCTATAAATCACTTCTTGCGCTGGGGAATGTGTGTAAGCCCATGAAACGCTGGAGGCTGCATTAGCAGCAGCCTTACCAGCATTAAATTTCACGTTACCCCATATATCTCCTATGAACGACATTGTTTATCCATGCCAAGTTTCATCAAAATCATGTACTACGTCAACAAGTGCCTGTGTAAGCTGCTGCTTGACGTTATCAATTACTTCTCTATTATCCTTCTTGCTCAAATCTATTGACTTCACATTCATCAGATTCTCAATCTTTACAATCACCTGTTTAGGTGCTGCTGTCTGATTATTATAGTGCTGCTTGTAATCAGCCTGGCTTGCGCCCTTCGTATTGTGTGTTGCTGGAGTGATTGAACCGTTACCGCCACGACCGTTACGGCCAGTGCCTTCTTTCTGCTGTTTAAGTTTTTTCTGCATATCCTCATTGGAATACTCTGTAATAACACTGGATTTCTTTGATTTAGGAGACAGTTTCCACTTTTGGTCTTTTGAATCCCAATAATATTCTACACCATCATCTACGGTAGCATTTCCATTCGAGCCGTTTTCTGTACCACCATATCCCCAAATTGGATTATCTAAGAAGGTGTTAAAATAGCTTCTTACTTTCGGATTCAGCTTATTCGTCAAGTCTATAATTTGCTGGTGGAATAGCAAAAACGCATTTCTTGCCTCTTCAGCTGTAACGTTAATTGTTTCCATCTTGCCAGTTTCCACATTAAAGAACTGATATGTACCAGCGTTCCATTTATTATTGTACCAGCCGAATTGTTTCATAAACTCGTCTGACGCAAATTTGCCGAATTTTGCTTCGTCAAAAATAGGGATTCCACTATGAAGCAAGAATTTACCCAACAAGTCTTCTGAAATATCGCCAGTACCAAGTTTGCTAAGTATTTCTTTGAAATCACTTAACATCTGTGCATTAGCAGAAGCAAGAGGGTTAGCTATGTCAAACATATTTTTAAGTATTGTATTATATGAATTGACATAATCATAACTGCGCCTCCACTCTGACTCTGGCTTACCTTCCAGATCTTGCATAGTCCACTCTTTTGTGCGGGTCAAATATGTCTTTATACGAGCATTTTGAGTGTCTTTTATAACAGCATTGAAATCTGCAAGACTTTCAGAAGCTAAGGCTCTCTTATTATAAGAATCACGAGCTTTTTGTAATGATGTGCCTTCAGACGTATCACGTCCTAAACCATACAAAAACCTCGCTGCTGCAAGCCTTTGATAACCGTTATCTGTTTCAGGGAATAATCTGCCATTAAACGACCACTGCGCATAAGCTCGCCCATTCCTATCTAAATACTCTTGTGAGCTTGGACTTCCTTGGTAGTCTACTGAACCATCTGGAAGAATCAAAGAAGAAGTGGCAGCTTTCTTCATATCTTCCGTGCTTCTAAATATATTCCACTTGAATGGTTTTGCAGCATTTCCCACAGCCTCGCCATGTGTCTCGCCCAATGTTTTGTCTGAATACTTCTTGGTCGTTTCATCCATAATGCCAAGTTGTTCACGCATCAAATTGATATGCTCACCAATTGCTTGGTTGACATCCATCTGCTTACTATAAACAATATTCAAGTATTTATCTGTAGTTGTTGCGTGTTCTGACAAACTCATACCATTTATAGATGCAATACTGGAAAGGTATTGTTGATTGGCTTCTATCGCCTCTTCCACATCACTCTTATATTTCAAAAAGTATGCACCACCAGCTGCAAGAGCTGCGCCTATGCCAACAGTCCAACCAACAGGCCCAGAGGCCAAGAATGGAAGTACCGTATTCATAACCCAAGGAGCAACAATACTTGCACCTACCGAACCGACACCAGCACCAACAATGCTGCCAAGCATACCTACAACAGGATCGCCGCCACTAATATTGTCTCCAATTTTATAACCTGCGTAGCCGCCCAAAGCACCTCCTAATAAAGAAGAAGTTGTATTTGCCAAGGAACTTACGTTTCTTTTTCCATATATGGCATTATATCTATCAGCAGCAGCTTTTGTGGTTGTACGTCCCAAGTTGCCAACTGCCACTTTATTATTACCAATATATGTCATTTCCCCAATACCAGTGCCGCCACCTAAAATTTGGGACATACCACCAATAAAGCCACTACGTTTTAGGTTTAACATCTTAATATTTGTAGCCAGCAACCCAATAGAAGATGCAAATTTCCAAACACCCATGCCAGCCAACAAAAACGCTTTACCTATTCTAACGACACCAAGTAAAGGCCACATTTTCATTTGAAGCTCTACAAAGGATTTTATTACAGGTCTAAATGTATTGTAAAATGCGAGGATGTCTTTAGTGATTTTTACAATCATTTGTGCAAAGTCCAGCATGTCCTTTGCTGTTTCTCTTATAAAATTCCTCGCATCACTTGTTTTTAACCAGTTAATAATATTATTCAAAAAATCCTTGATAGGCTGTTGTATTTCATCAAATGCTTGTATGCCATTTTCGGTAAACATAGATGTAAGCTGCGCCCACAATCCTTGAATCGTATTCTTCTTCTCGTCTGCAAGCTCTTTAGCTAACCCATCTGACATGAGATTTTCTTTAATGATGTCATTCCAGCCCTCTACATCGTTAGCCAATGATACAGCACCTTGCGCTGCGGTTTTATGAAATATCTGGTAATAATCTGACAGCGACAAATCTTTCTTGTTCAAATCTTCAAAGATGTCAACAACATCACGCATATTGCCGTTCTTGTCTGTACGACTTACACCTATGCGCTTCCATGCTGCTGCCTGTTTCTTTGTCGGATTTACGATATTTGCCATGATGGTACGCATCGTTGTACCAGCCTGGGAACCTTTTATACCAGCGTTACCAAGTATACCCATTGCAGCGGTTGCTTCCTCAAACGGCACATCACCAGCCGACAACAATGAAGCCGAATACTTATACGCCTCTGCAATCTCCATCAATGTAGTATTTGACTTTGTAAAGGTCATCGTCATAATATCTGCTGCTTTGCGAACCTTTTCTGGGGAGATATTGTAACCTGTCATAATGTTTGTTACAACATCTGCTGTCTCACCAAGGTCGGTATCGCCAACAAGAGCAATATCTGCTATAGGCGCAATTGATTTGTTAATTGCGTCTACATCAAAACCAGCCATTGCCAAGAACTTAGAGGCATCTGCTACTTGTGGTGCTGTGAACTTAGTCTGTACACCAACATTGCGAACCTGTCGCTCCATAGCAGCGAATCGCTCCTTGAAATCAGCACGTTTATCATGCGCACCAAGGATATTCTCTGCGGTTTTCATAATATTATTGTACTCTGTATAGTCTTTCACAGAGTTACTTATCAACGAGCCAAGACCAGCAATACCATAAGCAATGCCCATACCTTTAAGCATGTCTACAGCCATAATACCGCCAGTATCAAGAGGAGTTGGGCCAAGTAACTTATAACCCAAGTTCTTCGGCATATTGCGAGTTACAATACTACGACTTGCTGCTGTAGTCTTGTTTCTCGTAGATGTCACATTGCCACTATGAGTACTGGTATTGCGAGTCGTACCGCCAGCAGCTACACCGCCAGCGGTATTGATAGAGCCTAAATTGATTCCAGCACCTTTTGCTTCTGCTTTCAATCTACGAAGTCTGCCTATCAGCTTATCAACATTGTTCACCGCTTTGCTTGTCTCTAACTTAACGGTATATGTCTTGGCATTGAGCTTCGTCAGATTATTTTGCAGATTACTGATAGATGTATTGAGCTTTCGGAATGGGCGCATCGCTTGGTCAAGCTTTTTTGTGGCTTGTGTAAAGCTATTGATGGCAGTAACCGCATCCTGTGACAATACATTTATGTCATAATTTACAGTGAAATTCTGAGCCATTATATATCATGTTTATTTTTACAAGAATAGAGTTTCCAAGAAATACATAGGTCACTATAAGCAAAAATCCCTACCTTCAACTTAATGAAAGTAGGGAGTACAAAAACCTATGCAAGAAGTCCAAGCGTCTTTACTTGATTTACCTTAATCTGGTGTTCATCAAGCCATTCTGCATCATTGGCTATGATAGCAAAATCCTCATCGCTTAGAGATTCTATATCTATTCCTGGGAAATAATGCCTTATGTAGATAAGTTTATGACGCAAATACTCGTCATCTTTTACTTCCCAGGCTTTGATAAATTTACAAGAGTACCGTTGCGCATCTGGATGATCTGACCAAGCTGACCCATCAAACCGAACAGGAACAACGAATCATCGTCAATCAGTTCCTTGTCACCGCCAACGAAACAGTCTGTGGCAAGTGTTCGCATAGCGAGTGCCTGGTTACTCTGTGAAGCAGTGAGATACTTGGAGAACGCCTTAAACGAAGGCTGTCTGAAATAGCCAATGTAGACACCTTTTTCATCGAACTCCTGACCCTCAACTACCAGAGGGAACACTACTTTGAGCTTCTGCTCTTCCTTAATTTCTGCGGCTTTCTTATCAACTTCCTTCTGAAGTACAGGTGTAAGGTTGCCATTCTCATCAAAAATTTCCATTACTTCTTTTGCCATAATGATTTAATTAAAGTTTTGAATTATCTATATGAGAATAGCATAGTAGGAAGTGTAGGGTTTGAAAAAGGGGAAAGATATTTTCTATCCTTCCCCTTACATAAAAACTTTATTCAACCATTATGCACTTGTACTGCAAATAATCTTGAATGGGTTAAGGTCAAATTCCTTAGTGATGTTGGTAGCATCCTGCTCTGCCTCCATACCATCCTCATTAAAGAGACAGCCCTTTAGAGTTACAGTTTCCTCTGTCCAGTCATCTGTACCCATTTCATTGGCAAATGTTACGATGAGGTCAAACTCACCAAGTGCCATAAGAGAGCCTTGCAAAGCTCGAAGCTGAACCTGGGTGTTGTAATCCATTGTAATGGATGCTGTATACTCACGGTTGCCAAAACCACGATTGACAGGCTCGCCACCAAGACCGTAATTGGTTTTCATGTTACGCTTAATGTTCCACTTGATTGCTGAAACACCCTGCAAAATAGTAGGGTTAGCATCACTTGAACCTGTCAAAGCTGGAGCAGTAAGCTCAATCTGCGCCCAAGAATAGGCTACGTTATTTACTATTGTTGCCATTAAGAAGCGGATAATACAAGTCCTTCAGTAACTTCAATGGTCTTAGCACAACCAAGAGGCACGATAGTATACTGAATAACAAGTTTGTCATTCTTCAAGATGTTCTGAGTTGCTGGAATAGTAATCTTGCCCATGCCAGAAATCTCCTCTGCATCCGTCATTGCTGTAAGGATGTCAGAAATCAAATTGGTAAACACTGTAATCTGCGCTGCCGACAGCTGTCCATTACTACGATTCACCTTGATAGGCGAGTTTACATAAGGGAGTAAAGCTGTACGCACAGAGCGTCTTGACTTGTTGATTGTGCGGTTACGAGCGATTGTGCAATAATCACCATCAGAGCAAGTCTTGTCTCCAGAGAAATATACATGTCCTTCAAGTCCAGTATATCGCATCAAGAACACATAACCGAGGTTATCAAGTGTGTCAAGCTGCTGCTGGCTCAATGAAGAATACTTGGTTGAGTTCTTCAACGCATTACTCTCAACTTCAGAATCACCAAAGCCAAACTCAATGTCTGGGAAATAACCGATAAGGTCATGGCTTCGTACCCAACCCATACACTCGCCAACGTTACACTTAGTAAGCTCACCAAGTGCTGCGCCAACATTTCCTACTGGAGTCGTTGATTCCAAAGCGCACTGCATCTTTGTAACATCGGTATCAAGTCCCTGTCCAAGCAATACGCTTACATAACGTGCATCAACGATACAAGTGGGAATCTTGCTGAACACAACCTTTGTTGCATCACCGCTGGTCGTTGCTACCTTAGATGTATTTGCATTAAGTAAAACAACGCAAGGTGCATTATAGCTGTCTGCAAGCTGCTTTGCTGTAGACTGCAAATCACTCACAATCTGGATGCTGTATGTTTCTGCCGATGCGTCTGTCTGCTTCCAGAGACGCTGCTCTGTCCATACACCGAACTGGTTGATTGTACCATGAGCGGCCTTCTGCATATCTACGAGAGCGTTCCAATTGCTCGAACAATCCGCAAATGCAATAAACAGTCTACCAGAGTTATTGCAAGCTGTGAAGAAATGCTTGATGTGGTAGTAAGGGATGCCAGCAAGAAAATCCTTGCTATTTGTATCTTCATCTTTCTCGCCTGTATAGGCTGCAAGACCAAGTGTATCAGCATCTTCAATTGAATTAAGCTCAACAACAGTGTCCTTCAAAGCAGCTGCAAGCTTAACTCCTGCGCCTTTAGTCCAAATATCTGTCTGAGCTGAAATGTCAAATACAAGACCACAAACCTTTTCGGTAAGGTTGGAAATTTCATTTCCAATATTACCATCGGTGTCGGTCATAAATACGCCACCTAAAGCCATTATTGATTTTTATTATGATTTGTAGAACGGATTTCTGTAAAGAATAGCATTACCCCTTACAAAAGGTTCAGAGTCTTTTGGGAATGTGCCGCCATACTTTGAAACATAAAGCTCTTCCTCATTGGGGAAACATTTCAAAATAGCTTTAACATCCTCTGGAATATCCTCTGACTGGGCTGTAGTTGCCTTGCCCTCACTTGTTTTCTTTGATGCTCGTGGTTTCTTTACCTCAGCTGAAGCTTCTGGAGTGTTTTCTGACTGTGTGTTGGTGTTTTCACCTTCACTTGCGTTTGTCTCTGTATTCTCACCTGTCATTACGTCCAGACCTTCCTCTACAGGTGTAGCATCTTCCGTTTTGATTTTCTTTGCCATAATGATTGAAATCTAAAAAGGGGAATGGAGTAAATCGACTCCACTCCCCAGAATTATATTGAGTTTTCTGAATTGTTAGATTACTCAGTGTACTTGTAAGTAGTCCAGAGAACAATCTCTGAAGGAAGCACGATGTTCACATCGACCTTCATACGCATCTGGAAGAAGTAAAGCTCACTGTTTGCCTGAAGCTTTTCTACCTTAACTGACTCCTGGTCAGTAGCGTAGTCAACACCCATCCAGAGGCAAGAATCCATGTCACGAGTGAACTTACCAAGAGCGATTGTCTGCTCTGGGATTCCATCAATAACCTTGATTTCCTTACCCTTAAAGCGATACTTGTTTACATCTGCGTTCTCTGTGTACTTCACATCCTTGCTTGAAAGGTATGCGTCATACAAATCCCAAAGCTCCCAGCCCATAACGAACTTCAGCTTCTTGTTCTTACGGAGCTTCTTAGGACACTGGCGGTACATTGCGTAAAGAGCCTTCTCAACGGCTTCACCAGTGGTAATTGCTGTTGAACCAGCAAGAATCACCTTACCTGTAGCAGCCTCGTTCTTCTGCGCCTCTGTACGAGTACCAGAAGCAACAGAATTTGCTTTCAAGTTGTCAAGACAGCGAACCACAAAACCGTCAAAGTACTTCATCGGGCCAGCATCACTGTCACCGCCAAGTGCTACATTTGTCTCAGGCGCATCCGAAGTGAGCTTGGTGTCCTTGCCACCCTTCTTTGAACACCAGATAGAATCACCAATGTACTGGTCTTTGCGGTCTACGAGCAAGTGAAGCATCGTTGCCTGTACCTTTGCGTCTAGGTCACGGAAAATCAACTCGCCCTCTGGCTGGAATGGTCTCCAGTACTCCTCAAAGTCACGAGGATTAAACTCCAGATATACCATGAAGTCATGCGGCTCCAGATAACGCTCTGAGAACTCGTACTTGTTCTTGCCAGTCTCGCTGTTGGCATCACCATGAGTAGAAGTAGGTGTTGCTACGTTATCCTGGATGATAGAACCAAGTGAAACATGAGGCAGAGTCTTTCGCTTCTGGATGCCAGGAACAATATGGATCAGCCCCTCATTATATGTGTCATTGCCATGTGCGGTATATACCAAGAGGTCTTCAAGTACCTCACCAGCATAGGTATTACCAGCGTAATTAATTGTGCCCATTTCGATTAGAATGTTTGAAGTGTAATGTCACCAACGACTGCCTTGACCTTCTCTGCGAGCTTGGCATTGACATCCTTCATTGCCTCTTCTGCGTCATTCTTGTTCTCTGGGTCTTTGCCAATTTCATCTACGATATTGTCACGGCCAGGAATTGAGTCAAGTGTCTTCTTTACCATGTCCAAGTTTGCTTTCGCCATGCCGACCCAATCTTCCTTTGAACCAGCGTCAATTTTTCCAGCCTTGATTGCATCTTCAACCATTGCATTAATAGAAGCGTTACGAGCCTCCTCTTCTGCATCCTTGTATGCCTTCAGCTGTCCTTCTACGTCAGAGAGATTCTTCTGGAGGTTAGCAACCTCAGTCTCTTTGCCCTTGAACTTGATTTTCAGTTCACCCAGCTCATTCTTGACGTTCTTCAGCTCTGACTCTGCATTGACAAGCTGTGTAATTCGTGCAGAAACAGACTGCAACGAGGTTTCAGCCTCCAAGCCAAGCTGTGCTGTTACGGCATTGAACTGGACATTTTCGTTCTCTTTCATTGTGTTTTGTTCTTGCCCTGTAACCACAGGATTAAAATTCTGATTATTCTGTGTACGAATAGAAACAACCTCTGAGAGAAGTTTATTTTCATCAACTTCTTTCAATGCAGAGTTCATTATGTCACAAATAGACGCAACACTTTTTACGCCTTCAATTTGACTTTTTACCTTTTCAACAACTTGTTTGGAAGTCTTGATAATGTTAGTTGCTGGCAAGATTCCAGCATTAACTGCTTCTTTGGCACTTAGATATGTGCCGTCAGCATCGCCCTCACCATCCATAATAGCACGAACCTTATCCTTTGATAGACCGAAACGCTTTACATAAATTGTTTCTATCTGTTTTCTGAAGGCGTTTACCATATTCTTAATGTTGGCATCCTCATTGTCGTTATCGTAGACGAAAGGATTATGAATCATAAGAATAGAGTAATCGTGCATATACAAATGGTCTCCAGCTGCCCAAATAACACTACCCATTGATGCGGCAATGCCTTCAATGATGCAGTCTACCTCAATGGGGCATGACTGGATTATGGAGAACGTACTCATGCCATACATGACAGACCCACCGTCTGAATTAATAAGGACTACAATCTTTGATGGCTTTACATAGTCTTGAAGCCACAAAAATTCCTCATTAAAACAATCTGTGGAAAAGCTATCTACAGAACCAAAGAAACGAATAATAGCTGGCTGGTTAGTTTCAGCCTTGCCAACAACGTACTTTAGATTATTTACGTCCATTAACTTTTGATATTCAATTTTCTGAAGAATAGAAATACAACTATCGAAAGGTTGAAAACAAACGATTATTCTGATACTGTATTTTCTATTTTTACAGCATCTTCAATTGTGGGAGTTGTGTGGTTTTCATGCCCATCTTGATTATTCTCTTTCAACTGGTCGGAATGATTGGTGAATGGAGGCATGACAATATACCGTTCTACATAATCCTTATAACGATATGATGTATAATCATTAAACGCTACTTCATAATCAATCCAATAAGGCTGTACGCCATCATCAAATGTTTCTGGCATATCCCAATACGTCAATTGAAACTTGTTCACCAAAGCTGGGAATTTGTCTTTATTGGCGTTGATAGCAGAATTGATAATTTCAAATGCTCTAAAGCCACTCAATTCCACATCATCATCACCATTGTTCAAATTATTCAAGACATAATGTAATCGTACTGTACATCTTCCAGCATTGATATTTGACTGACCAACCAGCCAATTCATATTGATATAATGAATAAAGCAAGCAGGAAAGCCAATAGCATACTCTTTGTTAAACTCATTTGTTTTAATACGAGTTAGCTGACCTGTCTCCAACTTTATTGTCTTAAACAATAATGGACTGTCTTCATCGTCTGGATTGACATGTATTTTCTCCAGAATAGAGCGCAATGCTAAATATGTTTCAGATAAAGCATTGACTTTTACAGCCTCCTCGACTGTCAAATTCTTCAAGTCAACAATAGGCTCATCGTTGTTATTAACAACATCTGCTACTTTCTCTTGTATTTCTTCATGTCTCTTTTTGTCTACTATCATTTCGGAAATCCATTAAACAATGTGGATATAGCAAGTTGCTTGAACTCGTCTTCTAAATAAGAAGAATGACCAATAAACTGCCTCTGTATACTTTTCACGCCAGTCTTGCCGTAGGTATGACTGCCGCTTGTATCATTATGAACAGCAGCATAACAAAAGCCTCTATGTCGTGCTGCTGTTCCAAAAGCGGTCGGGTCAGTATAAATGCGAACAACTCGTTTCTTCCCAGGAATTGTCTTATGCTTTATCGAGTTCTTCAATGTTGAGGTTTCTTTCAATATTGGATGAGGCTTGTGATCTCGCCTCTGTTTCCAAGGTTGTGAAGAAGCGGTATTAAATCGGTGCATTTCAAATGACTTCTTAAATATCGCTTCTGCCGCACGTCCTATGCGTACCTCAAAATTATTCAAATTCAAATCGAACCTATGTGGGGCATGTTTCCACTGCTGCATCATTTGAGCTGGCGTTATCATACCACCAGGCACTTTTCCTTTAGCCATTCATATATTTCTCCTTTATTCGTTGGGCTATATCATGCAATGAATCTCCATCACGGCTATCTACAGTAAAATACGGATGCTCATCTGAAAAAATTCTGCCACCTAACGCAACACTTTCCTTGAATGTACGATTAAACCAATCTGGCATTGCTGGTACTCTCATTGCAGCGTTTTTCACATCTTTCGCCATCCCGACAATATTGTCTTCAGCTAAATAACACCGACATTGATGTTCAATTGGCGGTATCAGCCATGCTGGGAATTGTGATTTTGGAACTGTGAAGCCTTCATATTGCAAATGCCAAGGTCTCACACGTTCATCACCTTGTGTCATATAGGTAAGCATGGTACTATCTGCCACACCAATAAGCCCTGCTGCAATAATCATTGCATATTCAACGTCCGAGTTTTCTACTTCAGCGTATCGCTTGTTGTATTTTTCAAAGATTTCTTCATAGTCATCTTCATCAAATTCTTCATCATCAAAGCTTGGAAGTTCTCGTGCCATTTGATATTCCTCTGCTACTGCAAAATCAATCAAATTATCCACTGCTGCTACAATTATATTGCGTTTTGCCGACTGCTCATCATTAAGCCCTTCTGCATTTCGCAACATTTCCAAAGCTTCATCGTAATCTATATCAAAACCAGATAAAGCGTGTTGTATCAAGAAATCTGCTCGCAAATTCATCAACTCTTCCAGTATTTCTTGTGAATCGGTCTCATTGGTATAACTTTCTATAAATCTGGTAAAGACTTCAAGCAATGCCTCATATTCAGCTTGCTTCTTATCTTCATCATCTTTTGGTAGCCTATTTGCCTGTACACTGGAGAGAGAAGTGCTACCTATCACTTTCTCTCCCGAAGAAAATTTACAGCACCGCCACGATGATGACCATATCGCTTGTAATATTCTTCATCTGTCATAACATACTGACCACCATCGCCACCACGAACGCCTCCAGAATTGCCGCCATTACCAGATTCCAGATTCAATTGCCGACCGACATTTACACCAAATGTCTTCTCAATTTCATCGGCACTAATCTCGAACTTATCAGTAAGGAAACGATAAAGCTCTATCTGGTCTTTATCCGACATTTCAAGTCGTTTCGCATATTTGAACACATTGCCAGGCTTCAGATAACCCATTGTAACAAGACGAGGTATAATTTCCTCATTCATTACATTTTCGATATATTCACGATACACTTCGATTCTATCACGGAACACATCTTGATGCGCACGAGTAGAGCCAACGTATGACTGTGTTTCTCCAGCCATGTCTTCTGAACCAAGAAGCAAATTGGAGACTTCTTTATTTGACAAACCTATCAATCCAGTGAAGATGTGTTCTGAATTTGACATGGTGAACGTCTTTATGTCAACCTCGTCATTCAAACCAGTAACAATCACCTTGTTTTGCGCTGCTGAAGCTATGTCATTCGCCAACTTCTTACGGTCATTGGTATTTTCGGATTCTGTCTTTCCGTGAATAATCGGCTGTCCGTATGTGTGACTAAAATTAACATAATTTGCCAACGTGAACTTCTTGGCAAGTATCAAAGGTGCTGTTGCTGAGAATAATCCAAGACCACCAGAATCAATAAGTACATAAAAATCACGGTATTGTGGGTCATCAAAAGACCAACCTGGATTCCACATTCCCTGTCTGCGTACAATTCGCCTTTGAAAGGGAAGTATGTTGCGTCTCTCTATTTGATTAACATGTGCCAGCTTGCCAGTTCGAGGGTCAATATCTGGAAGTATCTGTAAGCCTGTATAGCCAAACATTTTAGCTTCAACAATGCCACTGATAATCTTAATAAACGAAGAACCTTGAACCTTTTGCGTTTCTTCCACATCCTTAACGTACCGACCTTTCTCATTCATACGACACATCATATAACGCTCTCCAAGAATCTGGGAGTTCAAGGTCTCTAAAACTGAACGCAAATGCGCATCTTGTTCAACACAAGCGTCATAGATGTCAATAATTCGCCCACGGTCATCCAGCACACAGCCATCATTGACGGTGTGTTGCACTGACTTAAAGCGGCAATGTCTGTCAATTTCTCTTACATATTCTTGTATAGTTTTCTTGCTGGTTCGATAAATACTCTCCAGCAAGTCAAGATCAACTTTTTCTTTTGTCTCAACTGTTGCCATTAACTTCAAAAATTACTTTCTGAAGAATAGAAAAACCTACAGATTATCGTTTTCCTAAGTATACATTATTAAAATGATTGCGTACAATCGAAAACCAAATTCATTATGTTAATTGGCTTTTTCCAATGTCTTCTAAATGCCTTATCCCAAAGCCTTCTATGTTAAATAATATGTTAAAAGTACATTTTCATTTGTATGTAAAAAGAAAGACCATTACCTTTGCAACCGAAATTTTCAACTTAATACAAGTTTATATGAAAGAAACATCTAATTATTACAGAATCAAGACCGAGTGGACTAAAGAGGACGCTGACGGTCAGCTGCAAAAGACAAAAACTGAAGAACTTGTCTATGCAACCAGTTATTCAGAAGCGGAAGCAACCGCCTACGCTCTAATCGAATCAGAAAACAGAGAGAGATTCAGTGATGCCAGCATTGAAATCGTTAAAACAAAGATTTCAGAAATGCTCTACAACGAAACACTCGACCACGATGACACTCTCGTCAACGGACTCGTTTGCAACTTCTTCTCTGAGGATGAAGACTCTGGCGTTGGTATCTACAGCGTTAAGGTGATGATTCCAATAATGGATGAGAAATCTGGAAAGGAAAAGATGAACACTGAGACAATCTTCACTCCAGCTTCATCAAACACAGATGCTGCTGAACGAATCAGCAAACACCTCAAACACACCATGTCAGATTTCATCATTCGTGACATCAAATTTGATAAAGCAGAAGCTATTCTCTGGCCACCTTCAGTTCAAGAACAGAAGCAGGGCTATTCTATGTAATGACACTCAAACCGTCTGGAAAGCCAATTAATACAAAATGTAACGAGCAGGCATTTCCAGAATTTCCCGACTTGCTCTTCGGGACTACAACTGATAATGGCAGTGTTTTCGATGCCACCTCTTATCTTCAAAACAACTCATTAACTGTTGATGATTTTCTGCAAACGTGCGGATTTCAAATACAGGCACTTATCAAGTCGTATGAACTTGACGAAAACAAGTGCTTATTCATCAATACCGATGGTCATATTTTAATTGATGGTTCCTTAGTGTACCTATTTTTATCTTTTGTCGAACCAGATTTCCTTGCGTACATGTGTGACAGATGCCACGATCTGTTTACCGATGGGGTTGCCGTTTCGGACTCGTACATTCTTGAACACGCCTTTGTACGTCTTGACAGGGAATCTATAAACAAGATAAAAGATAATGGCAAGACGCATGTTAAGTGAACCAAAGCGCATCTTAGTTTTTAATCCTCTTAAACGTTTGGTTGGAATCTTCCAATCATTAACGGCAACGGCAAACGCTTTCAGTTGCCGACCTCAATCAATCCATTACGCATGTATTGGAAAGTGCATTTCATGCAATAAATTGTATTTCCGAATACTACAAGATGACATCGAAGTCACATTTGATGACTTAGGAGAATTGCGTGTCGAAGAATACGATAAATTGTGTGGCGTAGAACGAAAATACTACAAAACAGGCAAGATGGAGAGGAAAGGAATGAAGTATAATAAAAATAAAGACAAAGAACAGGCATGAAAATTAAAATCATCAACAAGTCAAAGCACGAGCTTCCAAAATACGCTACAACTGGCTCTGCTGGCATGGATCTCCGTGCGAATATTAATCACCCTATCATTCTTGCTCCAGGTGAGCGTGTATTAATTCCAACAGGACTTCACATCGCACTCCCAGTTGGTTATGAAGCACAGATTCGCCCTCGTAGCGGTCTCGCTATCAAATATGGCATCACTTGCCTTAACACCCCAGGTACAATCGACAGCGACTATCGTGGAGAGATTGGCGTAGAACTTATCAATCATGGTCACGAACCTTTTGTCATCAATGATGGCGAGCGTATCGCCCAAATGGTCATTGCTCAGTACGAACAAGCCGAATGGGTTATGGTAGAAGAACTTGATGAAACAGAACGTGGTGATGGCGGTTACGGACATACAGGAGTGAAGTAACTATGGAATATTTTGTAAAAGAAGGGTGGAAGCTAAACCCTAACGAAAAAATCGTCAAAGGAGTGACACGAGGTATCGAGCGCAATAATGGCGAATGTCCTTGCCATAACGATTCGGAAGACAAGCATTGTCCTTGCTCTAACTATCGCTTGCATGATCATTGTTGCTGCTCCTTATATGTGAAGAAATAACAAGAGTATAAACAAAGGGCAAATTGATTCTATGATTAATTTGCCCCATTTTTATTTCAATTATGAACACATTATCCAAACAAGAACTTCTTGATACAATCAAGAAACACAACGAAGAATATAGAGCTGGAAGCCCAACTATCAGTGATGTGGAATATGACAGTCTCGTAGAGCAGCTAAAGACAATCGACCCTAACAACGAATGGTTCGACCATATAGAACCGTCTCCAGTTTCCAACTCACGCAAGCGTAAACTTCCGCTTCCTATGAAATCATTGAACAAAGTAAAGAATATCAACGATGTCAAGAAATGGCTCTCTTCACTTGGTTTGCATGATGATACACAACTCGTCTTAATGCCTAAGTTTGATGGACTTTCTTTACTCCACAATGAAAAAACAGGTGAAGCATGGTCTCGTGGCGGTGCAGAAAACGAAGGACAAGACTGTACAGAGCATTGTATCGCTGCAAATATTGCGTCAAACACTCAATACGGCTATACCTATGGTGAGTTCATCATCAATCGCAAGAACTGGAGTGAGTATTTTGACGGTAGAGTATCACCATACACGTCAGAGAAATACAAATCTCCTCGCAATACTGCTGCTGGCTTTCTTAACAGAGATATTCCTTGCCAAGAAATCGCACATGCCTCTTTCTTTAGATATGGAATAGACACCACATCGCTCAAAGAATTTGAGACTTTCGACAAAGCAATTAAACAGTTATGCTCTGACTACAACCAAGAACCTCTATTCCAGCTTGTTACAACAAAAGATATTACAGAAAACTCGCTGCTCACAACTTTCAAGGAATGGTCTAAACTCTATCCGATTGACGGAATTGTTATCTACATCAACAGCTTGCAACTCTGGGAGGCTATCGGTAGAAACCAGACAACTGGCAATCCTCTCTATGCTATCGCCTACAAGCATCCAGACTTCACAGATGCCTTCGAGACAACAGTCAAAAATATTGCATGGCGAGCAAGCAAAGCTGGCGCACTAAAACCTGTCGTAGAAATCGAAGCAGTTGATACAGGAGACTGTATTATGGAAAACCCGACTGGCTATAATGCTGGATGGATTGCCGACATGGGGATTGCACCAAACGCAAAGATTCTTGTCACTCGTTCTGGAGGCGTGATTCCTAAAATTCTACAAACGCTTGAAACTGCACCAAAAGAAGATATAGAAACAATGTGGGATTCACTTGTTGAATGTCCGCATTGTGGCGAAGTAACATCATGGAATGAGTCTGGTAAAGAGTTGATGTGTACAAACCCAGACTGTGACGGAATCCGTTTTGCTAAAATTGTTTTCTTCTTCAAAACCTGTGGAGTTGAGGACATGGGAGAACAGATGTTCGACAAGCTTTATCAATCTGGATTCAATACTATATCTCGTATTCTCAACATGGTTGCCAACGACATATTCAGCATTGATGGCTTTGCAGAAGGTACAGTAAACATCATTCTTGCCAACATGGAGAAAATCAAATCTGGAATTGACTTACCTACACTTATGCAAGCAAGTGATTGTTTCCCTGGCATTGGCACTATCAAAGCCAGAAAGCTAATTGATTCCTTGCCTGGTGATGAAGAAGAGAATCTATACAACGTAGACTTTATATACGATGATGAATTTATCAATAATCGTATTGAAGCATCCAGACTTGAAACCGATAAATCTTTCTGGAAAGGGTTTAATAAATTCCATCATTTTGTTAATGAGAATGGTTTAACAATTAAACGCCCAAATGTAATTTCAGTGGATACCAACGGCAAATGTGCTGGCATGGCTGTATGTTTCTCTGGAGTTCGCAACACAGAATTGGAACAACGAATCATTGAAACTGGAGGCACTATTGTTAGTGGCGTATCGAAGAAAACAACACATCTTATTGTCAAAGATGTTAATGCAACATCCAGCAAGATAACAAAGGCACAAGGACTTGGAATAGCAATCGTGAATATTGACGATTTTATAGCGCAACTCTAATACAAAACCAAATAAAGGGCGGTAGATTTTATACCGCCCTTTATTGTTATCGTATGTTAATTATTATAGCGTATGCACAGTTTTTAATAATATTACTTGGCAGATTGGTTTCATTTATATACCTTTGCAACAGAAAATGAAACAAAAGCATTTTATTATGGCAAAAAAGAATCAACTGACAACTTCAGACTACCTGAAGTACAGTGAGTATGAAAGACTTTTGAATAGCCTTCACACTCATGGGAAATACATTTGGGAATTATATGCACGTCTTTCATTCTGTACTGCATGTAGAGCTTCAGATGTCCTACACTTCCATTGGAAGGATGTGCTGGACGTGAGTTCTTGTACGGTAACAGAACAAAAAACAAATAAGACGAGAACAATTCCTTTCAACAAGTCTGTTCAAAAGAAAATACATGATTTGTATGTCTTACTGGGAAGCCCAGACAAGAATGAGTTTGTATTCAAAAGCAAAGTGACTGGCGAACCACTGACAATTCAGTGTGTAAATAAGAAACTGAAAGACTTTAAGTATGACTACAAAGTAAAAATTGGGAATTTTTCTACTCATACATTCCGCAAAACATTCGGACGTTATGTTTATGAAACCAATAATCGTAGCGCAGAAGCTCTTGTGCTTTTGAATAAAATCCTTAACCATACAAGCATCCAGATAACCAAAACTTATATTGGTATCACGCAGGATGAAATAAACAACATCTTTGAATCCATCAAATAAGGACTACATATTAATTGAAGCGCATCACATGCGCCCTTGCATCTTCTTTTCTTTTAATAGCCGAAGGGCTAAAATCATACAACTATGGCAAATTACGATGCAATGGAGGCGTGTGCCAGTAAAGAATTATGTTCTTGCTGTGGCTTGCCAACTAACGTTGACGATTTCGATCAACGAGCACCCTTAACAATTCTTATGCGCAAAGAGCAACTTTGCTTTACATGCGCTTTCTGGAAGGACAAAATAGCACATCCTCATCCAGACCGTGAAATCATTAATGGTTCTCACTATGTTTTTCACAAGTGGTTATCCAAGCCTCAACACTTTCAAGGGTTTGGCGGTAAAACCATGTACATCCTAAAAAATGATGGAACCGTAAAACGCTCGAATAATGTATGGTTCCAAGGCGATGTCCCAGACAAATTCAAGCCTCAACTTCCAGATACCGCAAAGTTCATCACTAAAGCAGCCTATTATAAAATCAAAGAGAATGTAAACTTCTCTTGCAACAAAAAAGGTTGCTGGGATAGATATAACTGTTTCTTTTATCATCCAGAAAAAATGGACTCACAGGGTGTTTGGAATGAAATTCCAGAATCTCACAAACCAGGCGATGAGTGTTGTGAACTCTTTCTTAACAAAGATAGTGTATTCACCAAGATATGATAACAGCACTTATTATACTTAACGCTATCACTATGTTCATCATTATTGGCATGGCACTCCTGCTTCGTCAAAGCCTTGCCAACAATAAGCAAATGCTATCGTTTATAAAACATGATGATGAATTTAAGAAATGTGTAGCTGATACAAACATCTGGTATGTCAAAAGCATCAAGTATGTCCTTATCGCCATGTGCCGATATATTTACAGCATCAAACACGAGGCTATCAAAGAGGAGAGATATGAAGATGCTAAACGCTACCAGGAAGCAATTAAAGAAATGAACAAACTTATAAACGCATAATAATGATTACAGCTTTTATCTGCATCGTAATTTTTGTCTGGCTGGCCGTATGCGCAGCAAAAATGATAGCAAAAAGAATCCTATGCAAAGACTGCATATTGAAAAAGAAATGTGAGGAATATCGCAAGTTGTACGGTACAACATTTTGTGATGACAACGATTTCAACAATCACATCAACAATTATCCACAAAATCCATTTATGGCATGAGACATTCAATAAAGAAATTCACAAAAGAGGAAGTGAAGTCCATCCTCAGTAACAGCATACTTAGATGCACTGAAGAGGAAACAAGAGCTATTTTCGACATTTTCGACTTCCAACTCAAAGAGTTTACAAAATCCGAAACCAATGTTGATTTCGAGATTCACTTCAAGCGCACTTACCTTATGTGCATCCAAGCCGACAAGAATAAGCTGGAGTGTACTAATGAGTATGTTACATTCCAGAATGGATCGGAAGGCGAAAGCTGTCATGGTCTCGTAATTCCAACTCCACACACACTTGCAGAAGTTTTGGTATTCTTCATCAATTCGTTTGCGCCCAACATTCTAAGAAGTGCTGGATATTGCGTGAACTACGATGCAGAGACATCACCATATTCTTCTTTGGAAGAAGCACAAGAATATATGAGACTTGTGCAAGAAACCTGTGAAACAATTATCAAGAAAGGAAACAAAAATGAATGATATTCTAATTTTCAACAGCCCAGAGTTCGGAAACATAAGAACAGCTGGAACATCTGACAAGCCACTGTTCTGTTTGACAGATGTGGCAAAGGCGTTGAAGTATTCAAACCCTGCAAAAGCTGTTATTGACCATTGCAAAGGGGTTACTGTTTTGGAAACCCCTACAAATGGTGGAATCCAACGCATGAAATATGGAGACGAGGGACAAATGTACCGATTAATACTCAGAGCAAACACGGAATATTCAGAAAAATTCCAAAACTGGGTAACAAACGATGTAATCCCATCAATTCGCAAACATGGCGGCTATCTAACGCCAGCCGCTATCGAAAAAGCACTGACTGACCCAGACTTCATCATCGGTCTTGCCACACAACTCAAAACTGAACAGCAACGAGTTAAGCAGCTGGCAGATGATAACAAACACAAGGAAGAAATCATCGAAGGCTTAGTGGCAAACATTTCCCTTGCTGATATGAGACAGCGTATCACACAAATCATTCGCAAAAATGGTGTAGCTAACGCAAAAGGCTCATACCATCTTTTATACAACGAGTTCAACGCAAAGTATCACATTAACGTATATACACGCATGAACAACATTGTATATAAAGGCAATGCAATGGACTATATTGAGAAAGAGCTTAACATGCTGCCACAGCTCTACGATTTGACATGTAAATTGTTTGAGGATTCCTATGATAGCCTTATGAAATCGTGGGGCAAGACAATCCAAAGAGCAAAATGCGAAAGGAATCTTACCAAACGCAAGTTATTACCATAATCAATTTATAGATGGGGTCGTTTGAAACGACTCCATCTTTTACCAAGGAAATATGGAACAAATAGATTTCTCACAAATACCGTACTCCCAGCACCATCGTGAAGCAGCTATGATGCTGGGCGATGCAGCGGTTCATTCAGTATTCACATATTTACTGGATGAATACCTGTATCGTGTCAGAGCTGGCAAGCCTGGCACATTCAAAATTTCATGCAGCAAGTTAGGTGAGGCGCAAGGCGTTTACCGCAAAAAGGTCAAAGCCACGCTTCAACAACTGGAGACAATGCGCCTCATCAAAGTAGACGGAAACAATGTTTCTGTCAATGGTAATGTATATGCTTCTTTGATTTATGCGTTTCACAACTTGGTCAGTTTAGACCAAAAGCATAAGTTCTCAGAGCATCTACAAGTTGGTGCATTTGAACCACTGGAGGAAATGGGGTATGTTGATATTGGTGCAAATGCACCAACTTTATTCGGCATGACAGGTGGCGTATTCAATTTTGGTGCAAATGCACCAACTTCACAGCAAATTGGTCTAAATGAACCAACTTTATTGATGCAAACAGACCAAAAACAGAAAGTTGGTCTAAACAGACCAAAAACAGAAAGTTGGTCTAAACAGACCAATCAAGTTGGTGCAAATAGACCAATTTTACAATTAGTTGGTGCATTTGCACCAACTTTTGAAAGTGAACAAGACCTAATTGGTCTGTTTGCACCATATTTGAATATTGATTCAGACTCTGAAGTTGCAAAAGAGCTAAAATTGGTGCTTTTAGGCCAGAAAAATGACATTTCTGAGGAAACAGAGTTGGTCTGTTTGCACCAACTGGTATCTCAAATGTTGGTCTATTTGCACCAACGAGTTGGTCTAAATGCACCAACAGAAATAAATAATAAATATATAAAAAGAAATAACCAGCAAGCTGGAGAATTTTCTGAAAATTTTGAGCCATCTGAGAACGATGGTTTATTTGATGAACTTCCAGATAATCTTCCCAAGATAAGAAAGGGCGGCAAACATTTCCAAAAAGTCGAGTTCCCTTACTTTCCAGCTTCAGAAGTTCTAAGTTTCATTCAAGACATTCACCAGTGTCTTTATGATGATGTCAAGCTGTTCCTCTACAACTTCAACCAAGAACTTCATGCAAGATATGACCAGGATGCAGAATACGATGATGAGACAGGAGAGCTTATCAAACAACAATCAACAGTAGACACCTCCCAGCTTATTCTTCCAAAGAGTGAAGTTGAGGATATTGCCAGCACCGCTATCTCAAACACCAGAGCCGACATTGCTGACAGAAACATCTACGTCAATGACGAACAGGTTGAGATAACGGCAACAGACAATCTTGATCGTCTGACAAAGTTCAACATCATGGATTGGGATTTCAAACTTGTTGGCGATGGAGAGAAAGTCTGCCAGATTGATTGGAGTAAGATACAGAATCCAAATGCAGAACCTATGGGCAACCTCCAGCAATCATCCAAACGGTCAAGACGAACAAAAGATGGTGAAGTAAATACAGAGCGTGAATTGAACAAGCAATACATCGCCAGCATTATCGAACATTCAGCTGAAGATGAAACTTGGGAAAAGCTGTCACCTATGGAAAAGCTTATCTACAATTTCCTCTGTGACCATTTTGAGTTTAGCGAAGACGGATTGGAAGTTGTTGACGTGAAAGAGGAGAAGAAGTATCTTAACCGCAATATGCTCTTCCTGTATTTCCAGAAAGAACTGGATAGCCGACCAGACACTCCCAGTCAAGAAGACTTCTTTTCAACATTCGCAAAAGACAAGCCAGATACTTATGGAGGCATAAAACTACGCCCAAACATGTTCTCAGCTGCCAAAATACAGCATTGGAACTCAAAACACGGCTTTCAGAGCGTTTTCTCCGCTTCAAGCATACAAGTTATCACAGAAGAAGAGAAAACCCTCCAGAACGTCTAAAAACAGGCAAATCTGGCATTTTACTTCGCAAGTCTGTCTCGCAAAAGTTCATGGAACTTTCCCAAATACTCCAACGCCTCATCATAGCTCTTGAAATAATTGCCAGCTATGTAACGGAAATGAGACGTTGGAGTTCCTTTTTCTCTATCCGTTACCACCGTCATCTTATCCGAAATATACCAGTATTTTTCTCCTTTGGCAACTTTAGGATCAATAGGCTCGATTCTATGCAACTTATCATTCCAAACCTTTCCGTACTTTTCCAGCTCTCTGTTAAGCCTTCTTGCGGCTACTACGGTCATAGGGTTAAACTGGAATGACATTACATCGCATACTCCAGATTCGTGCATACTGTAGCCAATCTTTTTATCACTATAGATGAAATAGCAAAAGAACTCTATGGAATTTTCTACAGGATTGATAGAACGAACAACTCCCAGCCCAATATAGTTATCACGAGAAAATTCCACACGCTCGTTTATCTCTGGTATGTACTTTTTACGCAAAGTCTTTTTCTCGTAATCAAACTCATAGCCTTGTTCTGCCAAAGAAATAGTCATAGCTTTATTTTCTATTTCGCTAACATTTGACAGGGTAGTGGCATCAAGTTCGTCATTTTTAGGTTTCCATTTCTTTCCAGTTTTACAAAGATTGGAAAGAATGGCACATGACTGTATACATGTCGTGGATGAATTGCTAACGACATAATAGCTTCCAGTCTCTTTTTCAAAAACTATATCGCCAATTCCAAATCCACTACGATACCATTCGATGAATGTTTGGGAATTGATGGAGCCTGGAGTTGTGACGGTCGGGAAATCTTTTGGAGTTAGTCTGCAATTGTTTTGGCAGAATAAAGAAACCATTTCACAGTCTTCTGCTGTTGCGAAATGGTTAGACTTGAAGAAGTCTATAACTTGTCTTTTTGTTTTCATATCTGGAAGATGTACGAGTCAATTTATGAATTTTCGGCAAAGGTAAGCATATTTTCTGGGAATGTTCATTTTCAGCAAGAAAATTACGTTATTATGGCTCTTTTTACAGAATCAACAAATCTCCAGCACACTTTTCGTTACACACAAAGTCTATTTGCTGCTTTATTTTCGATTTGACGGCATTTCTCATATTGGATGGACAACTTATCCATCGTTATACAGAAAGTTGCTTAGAAAGGCTTAGAATTGGTTATGTCTATTTCTGGAATGTAATGAGGCTTGTTTGTGGCTGTTAGGTGGGGTATGTGAGATATGTTGCAAATTGTTAATGAATGTTTCGGGAATGATGTATAGCTGGAGGTTATCATTAAAGCAAAATCACACATCAAGCTATACATTTTGTCAGAAAACGAATTGAAATTTTGGGGTCGGGAAAAATTCTGAGAAAGTCAAATATGAAGGTTTTATAAACGCTGGAAGAGTTATGGTGGTTTTCCCAGCCCAAAAACGAAACTCAAATTTCTGGGCAGAATATATATATGGAATCCGCACCAGCAAGCATACCCTCCACATTATTTAATACATTGATTTTCAACGTTTTAGCCGTTTCACTTATAACAAAAGTGAAACATTTTGCTTATTTTCTTTGCTTTTGCTAACTTATTGAATATCAATACAAAAGCCCTACTTTTTTAGCCGTTTTCGGTTTAATATGTTTTGTTTCCGTTCCTTTGTTCCTTAAAATATCATTTTGCAACCTTATATAATGTTACGTTTTGATATTTGCAAAGGGTTATTTGCTTTTAACTCTATTTTAACATTACATTATTTGTTAATTTATGTAAATTCGTTTTAAGGCTATTTTAAGCCGTTTTAAGCCGTTTTACTACCTTTATAGGGTATTAGTCCACACAACAAAAGATAAAACAAATCATTGGTTTTCAATAAGTTACGAGTATAGTCTGAATGTTAATTATTTTAACTATAAACTTTTGAGTTATTGTTTGTTAATTATTCATTTTCATTCAAACAAATTTGTATCATACGCTTGCGTGTGCGTGTATGTATGTGTGCGCCCGTATGTGCGTGCCTGTGCACCTGTGCGTATCGTGTGCGTGTGCGTTCCATTATCAAGAAAAATATAGATTGCACATTTTATCCTATTTTGTGCAATTTCTTGTTTATATCCTTAAAATATTGCACAAACAAAGCTATTTTGTGCAATAAATAGCCCTATATAATAGCTAACTTATTGAAAATCAATGATTTATAAGGATTTTATTGCTATGCCTTTCTAAATCATTGATTTTCAAGTACTTACAAATTATTTTCGTGTTTTTCAAAAAAAAGTTGTTCAAATACTTGTGTATTTCAAATATTTGTCATACCTTTGCAACGTCAAACAAAAGGAATGACAAACAAAACAAAAGGTTACTCTTTTAAGCGGTTTTAAGTTATCCTACATATAACGCTCAATGATAAACCGCAAACAATTTATTGCAAAGGTAGTGGCAAATACCTAAAAGCCACACGAAAACCCTAACCACATTTGTAAAAGTGGCAAATATCGAAAGACTTAAAAGGGCTTTTTCGGTGCGTTCTTTGACTTATTGAAGTAGTGTTTTTATCCGTGTGGGTGGAACGTGTATAAAGCAATATTATACAAAGGTAGCCAAAAGGATAAAGGGAAACGGCAAAATTTTTTAGTATATCGTGCAATGTAGCAATATATTTGTATAAGAGTTTAAGAAGTTAGGTTAATTCTCAAAATGCCTATAAATGAAACACGAAAGTAATTTAATATATACAACAATATGCGTAATTTATTAAATGTATTTGTAGAAACGTGTATAAATGAAATATGTTGAAATATATGTTATTTTATTAGTAAGATAGTAAAATATAGGTTTACAGAATGACGGAACGCATAAAAAGTTAGCATTAACGCCCCTTAAAGTATTGATTTTATGCGATTTATATAATATTATTAGTTAGTAATAATGTAAGGTATAAAAGCGCAAAAATACGACAAAAGTCGTGCAAATTAACGTAAAACGGATAAAGCGACAAAACACAAAAAGCAAAAGTTAGCGAATTTTGCGAACGCTAACAAAGTAGCTATTTATCAATTAGTTATTAGTTGGTAATGTAGTAAGTATGTCCGAAACTACAAACAAAAGCACTGAAACCAAGTTTTACAACAAGTTTGTAAATTCAGTGGGTGGATTGTATCTAAATGCGAAGCAAGTGTTTTCTGCAATCCCTAAAGCGTGTACACTGTGGAATTTTCCCACGGTGGGAGGCGTTATGTACATAGCGAATATGTAACCCACTACGATTTAGTAAACTTAATATTAACTTCCAAAAAGCGTAAATTATGGAAAATTTTGTAAAAACTTCGTTTGAACTCGTGAATGGTAACGTAAATGTGGCTACTAAGTTGATGGCTCGCTCACTCGTGCTTGCCAACGACAAAGGCACTATGTACAACATCACTGCCAAGGTGCGTAATACCGACAAGTTTTCGGTGGTTCGTGCGTTGGCAAAGGCTGTGCTTGTATCTATGCGTGAGGCTAACAAGCTGAACTCTACCGATGCAGCACAGGAAAGCAAGAAGCGTGTAGCCAACAAGATTACCCCTGCATTGTCTTGTCACGTTATTATGGTGACGGACAAGAACGGCAACGTATTGACCGACTCTATCTTGTCGGTTCGTGAAAGCGAGAAAGACACAGGCAAACTCCGTGACGTTATCCGTATCACAAAGGGTATGCCGCTTTACAAACTTGTTGTGGAACAGGGCTTGGACTGGTCTGACGAAAGCGTGGTTTCTGCTCTCAATGCGTGGACTACTGCCACCATTGAGCAGATGGACTATGTGAAGAATTTGGATAAGGCGTTGGCTGATGCTGCAAACTCGACTGAGAAAGAAGAGAAAGCAGCAGAAGCTGCCGCTAAAAAGGCAGAAGCTGCAAAGAAAGCGGCTGAGAAGAAAGAAGAGAAAGCAGCTGCATAAAGCGTGGCTTTTGACAAGATATTCGGTGCTATGTAGTGCGTGAAAACGTACAACATAGCACTTTTTTCGTTGGTGCTGTACAAGGTGGATATGCACGAAATGACGCAAGTAAAGCATAAAGACCCACGAAAAGAACGTGGCTTGAAAGCGTGACAAAAGTAGGCGTATGCGGTTCGACACCGCCAGCACTTCTAATCAAAACATAAATCAAAGTGGAAATTATAATTATCGTCTTGGCGTTCATCTTTGGCTCAGAGTCAGAGGTGCGCAAAACTTGTGTAAATATCTCCAAAATGGTAGCGTGTGAGGATTGGATTTCTTTCAGTCATCGTATCGCAAAGTTGAAATATGCGGATGAGCGTGAATTGGCTTACATGGCTCATTATGTGGCAGATGTGACACACTGGAATGGTGGTATGACGTGGAACGAAGCCGTTTACTATTGTATTGCAGATATTCAAGGCAGAGCAAAGCGTAGCTGCTGGGCTGGAAATGACGAGAAATTGATTAGCCAATATAAATCACTCTATATCTAAATTATGCCAAGATTAGCTGACTTACTGCCTGTAAGCGTGAACAATAGTAGCGATATGGGCGCAGAATGGCTTGTAAACTTTGCCTATCTGCTGGGAATGGACTTGTGTAAGGCGCAAGCTGTATACGAAAAGTACGGCAAGGGTTATATCTATGCTAAGAGTGGATTTGCTATGCCTGACACGCCATACCAAAGGCGCAAAATGGTAGCGAACTTTGGTGATTGTGTAATCGTAGAAGCTAATGGTGAAGTATGGGTGCGTTCAAAGCATCACATTGGTGCGCTTAATCGTAAACGTGCCATAATTGCCGATAAGGTGGAACATAGGAGAATACGCAAGTCTGAAGAAGAATTGCGTGAGGCAAAGCGTGTAAACCGTCTTTTCAAGGACGGACAAACTAACCCATCGCCTAAGCGTGGAGGCAAAGGTAATAGCCATGCTGAGATTGGTAAGTATGTGAATTTCCGTGGAATCCGTATGGAAATGACGGAACGTAGAAGTGAGATAAAATTTGCAACAATAACTGTGCATATCTAAAAAAACAGGAGGAACGATTATGACACAACAGGAATTTACTGCAAGAACTGGCTACACGCCTAAAACCGAGGACGAATTTTGGGCTATCCATGACGAGTATTGCAATAGCTCATTCAACAAGGACGAATTTTGCAAGAACTGGAAGCGCATCCATGCTCCAGAATACCGCCAGCCATGCGTGATGAACTTCGCAACAGAAGCGGAAACCGAGCAAAAGGTTATTGAGCTGACGATGAATAATCGTGTATTTCGTGTCACTGGACGCACACAGATATGCGTGTACTGATACGTTGGAGGTGCTTATGGTACATTGTCGGGTTCGACTCCCGAAGCACCACGAATAATCAAAACATCAAAGAAAATGAAAAAGGTACATCTAAATCGAGTTTACGAACTTATCTTGACTTGCAAAGGTAAGCAAATAATCCGCTACACATCTGCTGTATTGCTGGCATTGGCTCTTGTCGGCTGCAACAGAAGCGAGAGCAAGACGGAAAATCCCCAGGACATCCGAACCTATGACGCTCGTATCGTGTATTGTGATACCGCCATTGACTTCACTCCTGCTAAGAAAAACGTGGAGTATGGCATTATGTCTGACACCAACCCTATCCAGATAGCAACATGTGAGAAACTTCTGGATGAGTGCGTGGCGTGTGGAATACTTGACAACAAAGGCGTGAAGGCATATCGTAAAATTGCCAAGCGTCCGTCTGTGGCTCGTTACATGGAGCTTATCGAAGAGTGCGAAAATGAGGAAAATTTCTATGACACCGTAGGAGAAGGTGACGCATGGTGTGACTATTGCGACTATGTTCTCGCTCCTCGTGGTGAATGTTGTCCAGATTAAACAGGAGGAATAACTATGAAAAGAACATTGCATATCATCGGACATATTATGTTCGTTATCATCCGTTTCATAATTCGTGATTTGATGCTACGCTTTGACCGCAAAGTGCTGAAGCGTTATCTGAACATACAGACCCCACTCTATCGTCTGTGGTGGTCTAATCACTGCCAGTTGGTGCAAGCCAAACTGGATGCAAAGAACAATACAAGCAAATTCTAAAAAACTCATACGACATGTTTGAAATAATGTGTAAGGAAAGGTTCAAGGAGGCTATGGAGCTTTCTCGTGAACATCGTGATCAGACTTTTAGCAACTGCATGATGCGATTGCTTTCGTACTTAACGTGGAACAATGCCGACAAGGTTCGACTTACTTGTGACTGGGATGAGCATTGCTTCAATTTTGCAGTGCTTCGTGCCGATGGTTCTGTAATGCTTAACGGTGGCGTGATTTTTCACGGCTTTCCAGAAAGCGGTTATAAGCAGAATGGAAGTGTGCAAATCGACCCCTCATACGGTTGGCAGATACACACATAATCAATGATATTTCACAAGTTCTTTTATGTTTTGGGTGGAGTCGTGGCTATTAATTTAGCTACGGCTCTTTTCTTTAATGAATGTTAAAGTCGTAAAAGTGGTCAACTTTGGACTCCACAATATGCCTATTCATAATTGAACAAAACAACCGAAATATGAAAATTTCCAAGACAAAGCAAATCGCATTGCTCAGAGATTTAAGACGCAAATGTGGTTTCCTATACCGTGAAGGAAATCATGGCTATGTGTGTCATTGTGGCTATAAAATACCCAATGGGCCACATACTTCGCATCTTCCTATATCATGCAACTTGGCTTGTAGCGATTTGAAGCGCAAGGCATTTGAGTGTGGTATTGATATAACTATTCCTAAAGCAGTTTTATCTGCAATTTAACAAACAACCCTCAAAACATAAAACAATATGGAACCTTGTGAAAAAGAAGAATATCGTGGCTGTACGATAAACGTATACTACGATGACACTCCAGAAGACCCAAGAACTTGGGGTAATGTCGCAACTTTTGTTTGCGAGCATCGTAGATATAACCTTGGCGATGAACAAGACATTGAAGGGCGCATTAATAGTCTGTTCAACGATTATGTTCCAGCCAAAGCAATAATAGACCATTTCGTGAAAACTCGTGATGCTCATCTTGTTCCTGGTGAGGAAGATGATTATTGCGACCAATATTATGAGTATAAGGAAACTATATGCGGTGAAGAATATACTCGCCATATAGACGCTGACACAAGCGATAGTGATGATAGCATCGCTTCAGATATGACTGATCAATTGGACATGTGCGAGAAAATGTTGCTCCTTGAAAACACTGGTGAAGTTGTGACATTGCCTATTTCAATGTACGAACATTCTGGAATATCGCTGTGGCTCGGTTCTAAATGGGGTCATCCAGACGCTCAGTGGGACTGCTCTTCTATTGGATTTGCCTTTGTTGAAAAGAAAACAGCTGAAAAGGAAATGCCGCAACGCAAGCTGACAGATGAGCAGAAGAACGACTGGAAGAAGTGGGCATACGCCATGATGGAAGATGAAATGGAAACATATAACAAGTATGTTAGCGGTGAAGTTTACGGCTACATGATTGAAGACGGGGAAGGTGAAGAGGCTTCAAATGTTCATTTATGTGGTTGTTGGGGTTTCTACGACAAAGACCACTTACTTGAATATGCAAAAAACGATATTGACACATACCTGGAGGAAAAGCGTGAAACTCGTAAGAACAACCTTGAAACATTGGTGAAGAATATTGCTTCTATCTACGGCATTACATTCACTGACGGAGATTACATGTATCGTGTTGCAAAGGACATGTTTGGCTTTGATTATATCGAAAGAGCCAAAATCTGCAAGTCGATAGTCAGTGCTTATGTGCAGATTGGATTTTCTAATCTGAATGATGAGATTTTGAACGATATGGTGGAACAAATTAACAAGAAAGTAGCATGACATCAATAACAAGCGATACGGTAAATGTGTTTCAAATGCAATGCACCAATATCAGAAAAGAAGAGAATGATAGAGGGTTGATTATTGCACGGAAATACGATTTGCGATGCCGTAGCATAGCTTATGGAAGAGTAAAGTCTGAAATTCCAGCTGATGAGGAGAAATGTGTTGCAGATAAAACATGGCACGCTTGCAATGTAAGATGCTGGGATATAGGATATAAAACTGGCACGCCAGTAGAAACCGAATTGGTTACGATATATCCGACAGAACACTTCGAGGGCGTTTGCAATAGTGACATGTTTGTTATGTATAACGACAAAATTTATGTTGCCGACTCTGTTGGGTGGACGATTGTTAAGAGTGTCCAGGAAGCAATAAGCAGAATTATTTTCTACAACTCTGGCATAAATTGGAACGAAATACTCAACAAAGAGGATTTCGCTTATTTCGATAATTATTGGCCACAACTTCGTAAAGAACAGGACAAAGAATTGAAACTAATAAGTAGAAAATTACGGAAGAGCAACAAAACGATTTAACACAAAAGAATATGGCATTACAATGGAAATGGTCTGACAAGATGGGTAAGATAGCCATCAAGCAGAGAGAAAAGATCTATGATGTAAACATCTACGCAGGAAACGCCCTCGCTATCTTCATTTGTGAATACGAGCAAAATGGCGAAGAGAGATACGTTGTGTATAACTTTTTTGCAGATAAGAAGCATTGTGACAACATCACCAAGAATGACAAGCAGTTATTCTCTGACGAAATTGTAAATATCGAGCTGAACCTCTATTACAAGAGCGCACAGACATTGCTTAATATCCTCGTAAAGAATGGCTACAAGGTGTCGTGCTATTACCAAGAAAAAAGAACAACAACGATCTAAAACGTAACAACAATGAGAAAGTTTAGACTATATAAAGTAGAATCTGGCAACAGAGCAAAAGACCCTGTGATAGTCGAAGGGTTCTTAAAAGCGGAAGAAAAAGCCAAAGACATGCTCCAAGAAATATGGGATAATTACCCATGTGACGATACTTATATTGCATGTGTTGAAAAGGAAGCTGACCTGTATTGCGACCACCTCATAATGCAAAAGGACGTTTGCAATGAAGTGTACTGGAAAAAGCTGGTAATAGGAACCTATTGCCCCTTGTACGACCGACTTCTTGAAGACTACGAAGAAGATGAGCTGGAAGAGTGGCGCAAAGAGGAGGACATTAGCCTCTCTGACCTTACTAATGAGCAGCTGCAACAGCTTCGTTCCGAGATTGTTGTCGGCAGCATGTATTTGTCCGATTATGAAAATTCATTTCATATCAACGAGAATGAAGTATACGACATGTCAGAATCTTATGACATTTGGTGTGAAGAGAATGATGTTGAAGACAATGCCGAGAATTTTGCTGATTATGTCCAAAATCAGTTGTAAACATATAAAACCAGATTAAAACATGAAAGAATTAGAACCAATATACATACGAATTGCCGAATGTAAGGCGTGTGTAAACAATGAGGATGGTAATTTTGACGAACTCGCATCACAAGTTTTGGCAGAAGCGTTACAAGTAAAAGAATTGCTGGACGATAGCTCTGACTTACCACATATTCAGCTCGAAAAAAGCGTGTGGTGTGATTTCCTTGATTGCAACATTGATGCTGTATTTGTTAGCGAAAATGATGCAATCCGTATCCTTTCTTCATCACGAGGAGGCGCAAACCTGTATCAGTATTTACCAATCCAGATTCCACGTCAGACAATGCTGGAAGTCATGCTGCAAATCGAGAAGCAGATAAGGTGTGTTGAGGAGAAAAGGTGGTGGGGAATTTATCACCTTTTCTTCAAGCAAGACTTTCGATTCTGGCATAAAACTGAAGGGCGTGACTTGTTATATTCTCTCCAGATGGCCGTAATGGAAACCAAGAACTTAAAGCACAATCCATTCAAGCCACGAGGTGAGGAAGTAAATCAGACTATTCTTCAGCAATTCTGCCACCAGTGGGAATCTACCATCAATGACATCATCAATGAGGTTAATGAAGGAGCGTCATACGATGATATTCGTGTCTGTGATAATTGTGGCTTGCCGATGTCTGATGGATATTATCTGGGCGGTGAGTATGCTTGCGATGATGAGTGTTGCTTGGCACTTTATGATGGAGACAAAGCGCAAATGGAGGAAGATTTAAGCCATGTCAATGAGGATTATAGCGATTGCTATTATACCGAATGGGAATCAATATTTTTCGATTAATAACAACTTAAAACATAAAGAAAATGGAAAGAAACGATGCACTTAGAGTGTTTACAAAGAATAGCGGTTTTGTTATGGCTGACCGCAAGTTGCAGGAAGTAAAGTGGTTGCGTACTGAGTTCAAATACGACCACAAAGATGAAGACTTCTTGCTCTACACGGCTCACACAACATTCCAGAAACCAGACGGTACTACTGGAGTACTGGATGACTACGACATGGCGTTCGATAGTGTGGAGAAGTATGAGAAAGGTATTTCTGCTGAGACATCGTACAAGACGCTGTTTACTCGCAAGAATGATGGCGATGTCATTAGGAATGTCATTTGTGGCGTAAAACGTTCAACCAACCCAGAATACTGGGTGTTCGACAAGTCATGTCATGTTCCAGTGCAGTATAAATTGGAGCTGGAAAAGTTCTACTTCGACTACTCTGACAGTTGCTTTCACACGGATGAGTTTCCGAAAGACTGTAAGATTTACGACACCAAGGAAGAGGCTTTGTCCTATAATACCTATAAGGTTATAGAACAAGACGGAACCGAGTATGAGCGTGATGGAGTAAATAAGCTTATCATGCTTGACGATGACCAGCGTGAGCTTTTGAAACAGTTTGAGGACATCTGCAAGAAAATGAACGATGCGGATATGCTTCTTATCAGTGACAGCTGTGAGGATATGTCTGTATTCAATTTGCGGCACATCAAGAATTATGCTCTTGATTATAACGATGTTCCAGATGTGATGGATGGCGATCCAGAAGATTATGAAAGGGCAGACCGTTATGGTGTGCCTTTCAAAGTAAATCATCACATCCAATGGTGGGGCGATGACAGCAGCTTGTTCATTCTACGCAAATCTACAGAAAATGGCGAAAAGTGATTTTGACAAATTAAAAGAGCATGTAACTTTTCTGACTGACTTATTGAATGAGCGTCAATTGGAAGAGTACATTGCTTGGCTTGAAAAAAGAATAGACTAATATGAAAATTATATCAGACATAAGTCTTAAAGACTTCGGATTTTGGAGTGGTGCAAAAGACACTGCCGAACAGCTTACTGACGAGCAGTTTGACCAAGTGGAGACAATGCTGGAGGATTTATGTCCAGATGGCATGACTGACACTGAACTTAATGATATATTCTGGTTTGAACCAGACAAGATATATGAATGGGCTGGATGCTTTCCTAAATTCTTCAAATTAACAGCCACTTGCGGTCGTGTTAAGTATGTCAGAGCTGAAGATAGCGATGATGTAGATGAAGTTGAGGGCAGCTATTGTGATTCTGAAGAGGTTGAAGAAGATGAGTGCGAAGACATTGAGAATGTTAGCGATGTCGAGCTTAATGACTTTTCTGATACCCACTATTTCTCAATCAAAAGTCGTTTTACAAAGCATGAGCTTATCATTCATTGCCTGGGTGACGAAGCTGCTGATGATTTGAAAGAAGCTTTCTCTATGTGTGAGATAGAGGAGAAAGTTGAAGTCCCAGCTGGAGGTATTGACGGTGAAGAGGATTGGGAGGATTATGAAAATGATTCTGCAATGATTGACGAGTTTGCTTATGACGAGGATAAAATGTGGAATAGCTATGACATTCCTGTATATGCTATACCTCGTATTTGCCAATTAATCCTTGACCCTAACAACTCGCTTGATTACTACGAAATTCCAGAATCTCATGCAATCAATGAGTACAACAGAAACTTAGAGCTGAACGACAAAGACATTAAGAACATTGATGAATTTGTTGCTGATCTCCACGATGTAATGCCCGATGGCTTTACGATTGATTGGGATGTGGAAAGTGTTGGCTCTCCATATTTCGACCCACATCCAGCTTTCGGATTGGCTATGGATTGTGTAAAACTTAGAGTATATCCAAATGAAGCAGACACGAGAGGAAATAATTGATTTATGGTATCGACTAAAAGCGTTAGAACAGAAGGCTGCTTGTAGAGAAGTCAATTGTGAAGTACTGGATACTCTACAAACAGCTATTGACACTATGGAAAATGCTTTTATCACCATTAATAATATCATAACTGACAGCGAACAATAATATTGTCCTAAAAAACCAAAACAATGTTGACAACAGAAATTCCAGAAGTAAACTCACGGAAGAGTGCTGAGGATGAACTTGCACAGTTCATCCTCGATAAACTGAAAACCCAAAACGAGGTTTGCATTGAATATTATCATGCTGGATGCGCTAAAGGTAGTTGGAAAGATGGTACATGGCATGGTGATGAAACGCTGCACAAGGCTGATAGTAGTGCTATTTATAATGTTGAAAACGCCTTTAAGGATAAGGGGTATATTGTAAACGACTCTATAAGAGGCATGAATGTCAGTGTGCTAAAATTTCAAAATAACTATGGCTAATTTGAATACATTGTATTGCTCTGAATGTGGTAGTTCAGACGTACAAATACAGGCTTGGGTTGATGCTAACACGCATGAATATGAATCATCCGTGAATAACCCATTGGAGAGTCTGGATTGCTGGTGTAATAACTGTGAAGACCACGTTAATTTGGCAACGCTTCCAGAATTGTGGGAACAGTTGAGTGATATTCCTGTAAACAATGACGATGAAATCGAGAAAGATTTTCTCTGTTTCGAGAAAGGTACGTCAAAGTTTGATGTGTGGCACTGGTTCGATGACCGCTGCCCGAACAATTTGCATGACGATTTAATGTATAACGATAATACGGAGGATTAAATATGACAGAAGTTGAGTTATTAAATAAAGCAGAGAATTTTCTGAAAAAGTACAAAAGGGTAACATGGAAACCCTTGGACTTCCCAGAAGATATGACGGAGGAGGAGACGATTGATGAGCTTACATCAGAAGGTACCGATATGTATTATGCCTTGGATGAAGCAAAGGGTTTAATACATGATTTGGAGCTTTTAGTACACTTAAAAGACGCAGGATTTAACGAGATATAAAAATATAAAATTATGACAACTTTCAAAGAATATGTCCTCGACTGGTTTCATAAACTGGTAGAGGAACATTATACAGACAAAGAATGGCAGCGTGACTTGTTCACACAGCTTGGTTATAACGAAGCAGAATACCTTGATGAAGGCATGTCTATATATGATTTCTTGTTGGAAATGTCTGATGAGAACGATATTTATGAGGCATTGTTCTGCTATGAAGCCAAGGTGAAGACCTTAGATGATCTTCCAGACACAGAAGGCTTCTTGACAAGAATGTTCCAGGAAGTTGGCAAGGATTACACTAAAGAGTACGACTTTGCCAATGAATTGCTGGAAGATATGGCTGGACATTGCTTTAATTACGCAAATCCAGCAGGATTCTTCCAAGATTTGCAGTGTGGTGGTTGTGCATCTGGTATGATTGGCATGTTCATCTATCATTCCGATTGCAAAAACTTCTATATCAACCATATTGATAGTATGGAAGATTTTGTAGAAGAACTCGAAGACGAACTTGGTAGCCCTATCAAGAACGAAGAAAAGATGCCGCATTATACATTTATATGCTGGGTATGCTACGAGGAACTTGCATTTAGAATTGCTAACGAACTCTGGGATGGCGAAATCTAAAGAAATGAAGATTGCGGTATTGGATTTCGCAAGCACGTCCGTTGACATAATTAACGTTGACGAAGAATTTATAATGCGAAACTATCATGGTGATGTGGAGCTGTTTTTGGCGTATTGGTGTGATTATAGTATTGACAATATACAATGGATCGCCAACAATAAATTGGAAACCAACTTAAACATGACGATTGATGATTTTGCTGGTGATAACGAATTAAACGAAGACAACAATGAAACATACTGATTTTTATCATCTGTTCAAGCATGTCAAACAACATGTTATTGACGAATTGAAAGCTGCTGTAAAAGCGCATGGCGGTAGTTATAGTTGGGAGGCAGAAGACGATTGCCCAATTGTAGCGGCAAATCCAGATACAAGCGAGCCAGAACCGTTGGATGTTTGTATTCACAGCATTTCTTTTGACACCTATGGCGATTTGGTGTTTGAAGCTACAGGAAAAGAGTCTGGATATGAAATCGACTATTTATGTGTTGATGATATTTTCGTTGAACATATTGGATATATTATTGACTACATGGATGACACTCCAGACGTGTCCGATGTGTCTATTCAATTTGAACAATAATCATATTGCGCTTTTAGAAAGACCGTGCGAGTTTTATTACTTGTGCGGTCTTTTTCTTTTAATGAATGTTAAAGTATGGTCAGCTTTTCACCCCTTCTTTTCATTCATTTCCTATTCATAAATAAACAAAAATAACCCTCAAAACAGTAAACAACATGGGATATAGTCATTCTGACATCGGTCATAACTGGGCGCATCAACTAAAATCACGCCAAGGTGACAGATATTACAGTTTCAATGGTAGTAAAATTAAGTCGTATTCTACCGTTATAGGTGAGATTGTGTACACTAAGAACAATACGCCTGTCTATTTTCTGAATACTGGCAGTTATTCAAATTCTACTTGTAAGCATCAAAACTACGCTTTTGGTGCAATTCCCAAATATGCGGTTAAGTTCTCTGCATCATGCGGTGAGTTTATGTACGGCTGGGATGGAATTACTAACTGGAATGGTGAGATTACTGAAACAATAGCAAAAAATTTCGTAATAAAAAACCTCCAGTCTATCTATGATTCTTTATTGGCGTTCAAGGATTCTAAAGCTCTGAAAATCGAGAAAGAGTTTTCGTTGAAGTATTTTTATAAGGCAACGAGTTTTATGGAATATTTCCCACTTACGTCATTCTCAAAGGTGCTTCGTATCAAGAACGAAAACTTGAAGATGTTTTTCCATATAGCAAATCCGACTTCGTTCAGAAAGGTGATTAAGGCTTTGATAGCTGGAGAGAAAGATTTGAAAGCTCTTGTGGACATAGCTTGTGGTGGTGGAACATACGATGCTTATTATAATCGAACTATAGGAATCAGAATGTCTGACACCACAGCAAAGTACAACCATAAGTGTGGCTTTGAAACCAATAGAAATATGGGAAAGTGGTATGACCCTTATCCATATTGTTATGGCAAAAAAAATGGCGCACGTTGGCCGAAGAATCAAACACTCATATCCCATTCACTTGATCGCTATTGCGATGGTAAGGGGTTTACTGGTAAACAAATCCTTCAGCATCGTAGACGTGGTGATTTGGTTTCTTTCTTGTTTGAAACAAGAAAGAAAAACTTGGCTAACGCTTTTCTTTACGAAGAGCGAAGATTGAGAAATAAGCGTGTAGAAGAAGCTAAAGAACGCTTGGAGATTTTCATTGGTTTGCGAGGTTGGGAAAGTGATTGGAACCATAAATACAAGCACACGTTCTCATCATTTAATTACAACGGTGTCGAATATTCTTTTAACCGTTGGAATGAGGAGAAAGAACTTTCTGACGATGAGTATCAGACATTTAGCTCAATGTCTAAGGTAGAGCAAAAAGCTTTCATCCATGTAAAACGTGCTGAAATGCTCGAAACATTGCGTCAGCAAGATTATAATTATGAGCATCGTGTAGAATTGGCAGAAAAGGCTCGTCTGGCATGGGAGAAAGAACAAGTAGCAAAACGTGAATACATAGAACACCTCAAAGCACAGGGCGATGAAGGCATACGTCAGTTGTGGCATGAAGGCTTGATTGGCAACACTTCGCTCTGGAATAAGTCTATGACGGTGTTCTATGGTGGCAATGTGTTATTGAGAGTTGCTGACAATGGCGAGAACGTGGTCACTTCTAAAGGAATTACCATACCGCTTAAAGAATGTAAGCGTCTATGGCTTATAATTAACCGTTGGCACAACGAGAATACGGAGTTCTGTAGAAGCAATGAGATTGTTCACGCAACCAAGCGACAGCAATGGCGCATCGAACGTTATCAGAACGATATTATGATTGCTGGATGCCATGCAATCGCTTACAAGGAAATGGCAACTATTGCCAAACAACTTAATTTTTGCTAACAATATAAACTTAGAATCATGGAGGAATATATAGAAGAAATAACGGTTTGCAATGAGCAAATCTTTAACGATAAGGAATCGCATACAATAACAATGCGGTTCTACGATGGCTACGCTATCTCAACGAATAACTTGTATGGAATGTCTTATCCTACATTATTCCAGGTTCAAAGCACAGATTGGATGCAGAAAGAGATTACGGACTATTGTGGTGATGGACGTGATGGCACAGACTATCCGTTTGACATTGCGTTGAAGTACGGAATCTTGTTCAAGCTCACACAAGACTCTAAGCTGGAGCGTAAAATCAAGTGGTTGGAGCAGTTTGCAGTTGTAGATGCCAACAGAAAAGCGGCTTATGAGAAGTTCTGCAATGAGCTTGAAGCTCCCAATAAGGAATATTTCGTTCTTTACCATGACCGTACTGGCGATGGTGGAATGAGTGTCAAGTATATTGGCGAGTGTTGCTGTGATGATGAAGCTATTGACAAGGCTTTTTCTATTAAAGCTATACCGCAAGACACTGTGCATTTCTATCGTGCTGAAGACATTGAGGCTGCTAATATGGCTGTTGACTATGGGAAAGACATGGAAGTGGTGGCTGTTTATCATTCCAGCTCGCAATATCTGGAAGAATATTGGACGGTGGTTTCCGTTCCAGTTTCTTGTGATAAGTTTGCGGCTTTTGTGTGGAATCGTGGCGATAAGTCACAACATGTCAGCAACCGTTTCTACACTTTCCCTTCTTACATGGCCATGCAGAATTTTGTGCAGCAGGAGAAGGTCAATGAAATGCAGGACGATCTTCCAGAGTTCAATATTTCGTGGTTCCTGGAGGATTTGAAAGGCGATACTGGTTTGAAGCCAGATGAAACTCTGCATAACATTAATATCTGGGCGCAAGAAGGCTATAACGTCTGGATTGTTTGTGGTACTTATAAATAATATGATATGGTAAACAAAAAATCATACACTCACAATGGTATAAATCTGGTCAATATAGCATTTGCTATCGGTCAGATTAACCAAGATGAAAGCCTTTCAGTACATGCAGAAAGAGTTATTGATTATGCGAAAGCGTTTACTTCTTGGGAAGTGAAAAACGTACTTTGCTTAGAAAATGGCTGGGAAACTTACATGGAGAATGGCGGTGAGGATTACGAAAGTGTGATTTACGAATGGGCTGAAAAGTTTAGAATATGAAAGATAAGATTTATGTAGTTACCCAAGAATGGGGAAACACTTTTTGGGAAGATTTCAATTTTGAAATTCTTGGGGTTTTCTTTGACTTGCGAGAAGCTACTTTATGTATGCAGAAAGCTCGTAATGTTGAATTGTCAGAGTCATACGGTACACCTTACGAATATCTTTCTCATTCAATGGAAGTTAGCGTTAATGAAGAAGACTGGAAGGTTGAAATAACAGCGACAAATGGCAAGTGGAATAATTTTGAGATATATGAGAAAGAAGTTGAACAGCGTGACTTCATTGCCATACAGTTTAAGTATTCTGGTGAGGTATTTAATGAGCGTATCTATCTCGACCAGATAGATTTGACTCATTATGATGACATCTGGGATTGGTGGTTTGGTTCAAATGGGAACGAACATTTTCCAGATTTGAACTTTGAATTAACTGCTGATAAGGATAAAGATGGCAGTCCTGCTTGTGGCAATATGTATATCAACGTTTACGAAAATGAAGACGCTATGGTTCCGTTGAAGAGAATTACAGATATTTCATGGATTCATAGTTGGATTGAAAGGAAAGAACATCATGCAAAAAGTTAAAATAGGTTCTGTTCATAAAGCGAATGGACAATACATCATTACTCCAGAATATGCCAATATCGGTGATACATACGGCACATTCTTCAAAGATTCTGAAGCATACGAGAAAGACTGGGATGCACCATGTTATGCTGAGGAAGCGTGCTTTGATGACTCTCCAACAACTGACCGTTATTGGACTCACACTTCCCTCCTTCTGGAGTGTGGCTATAACGAGAAGTTGTGTGATGCTATGTTTGGCGAATTAGCTTGGCAATGTCCAGACACATGGCTTAATGAGCTGGACGAAGAGGATTACACCCAGTTTTGGTCTTGGTTAAAAGTTGGCTGTAAAGCTTTCTGGTGGCTCAATGAGTGGTGGGATGCTGATTTTTATGAAGTTGCCCGAATTGAGGATGCTCCAGAAGATTATAACCCAGACACAACTGTGTGGCTTCGCAAGCCAGATGAGGAGAACCCTGGTGAGTATGAGGAAATCGAGGCTCGTCTTTGGGAGTTAGCTGAAACCGATATTTCTCGCCAACTCCAGAAAAAGAAAGAAGAACATTATCATAGTTTCATTAAGCCTGGCGCAAAGGTTTGGTGGAATGATCCTGCTGGAGAATCGTCTGATTGGTTCTATGTGGACAGCATAGAGGATGATGGTTATCCTTGGGGTGATGAAACCGAAGTATGGCTAAAGATGAATAAAAATGACAAAGTAGCAACAAATCAAGTTCTTATGCAAGAACTTTCTATAACAAATAAATAATTATAAGTTATGAAACATTCAATTTCGATTAAAACAATCAATGGTGTCCTTTCAATCTCAGATTTTAAGGCACAGCGTGTATCAAAGTCCGATGTAATCGGTGTAGTTCTCCAGACCGAGGCAATCGGTATGGTTATTTCTCTTGACCAGTGGAATGAAATCTGGTGCAGCGATGGAAACCGCAAAGTCTTCAATAAGGGGTGCGGTGAAGCAGAAGCCTTGCAGACATTGAGTGGTCTGGAGCTTACTCGCAACATCGTGAAGCAGAACGAGGAAGATGGCGAAAGCATGACTGCTGCTATGCGTTGCTGGCAGTACAAGAAAGGCAACCTCCAGTGGTATCTTCCAAGTTTGTATGAGTTTGGAACGATTATCGCTTATCGTGATGAATTGAACGAGGTGCTGGAAATGCTTGATGCCGACCAGTTCGATGAAGATGATTGGGGCTGGAGTAGTTCCGAGAACAACAGTTGGAACGCATGGATCGTCAACTTCGGTTATGGTTACTTCTACAACTACTACGAGTCCTACAGCTTCGTTGTGAGGGCAGTCTCCGCATTTAGCCCATTGCAGCGAGGCGATTTTTCATCGCCGAGCGAAAATGGTAACTGTTCGCCATTTACTGAAGAGTCCGCTATTGAATACCTTCGTCAACTGGGTTACACTGGTGAGTTGACAAAGAAAATCAACGTATAATCCATGAATACTTACGAAATTGAATGGAATGGTCAATCATATCGTGCAGCGGACATAACTATATTCGCTGGCAAGGAAGATGAGTTAGATGTCACGATTGCAGATACAACGCTGGAGGACGAAATTTTATCTCACATGTATGCTGGAGACGAAATGGAAGACAAGGCGTTCGCAATGGACGATAAGATTGCCTTTTTCATACTTCCTAACGAGTGGAAACTCGATGAGGAGCATCTTATTAAAATAGTAGAAAGCTCATATTAATGCCATATAAATCAGAAAGTATTCCTATTGCTGGTACAAAGTTAGACCAGCGTAGGAAGCTTTCCAATGAGCAGAGAGAGGCTGTAAAGATTCTTGCTGATAAAGGATATAGCCAACGTAAGCTGGCAGAAATGTTCAATGTTAGCAAGAGTCTTGTACAGTCGATTTTGAACCCACAACAACGTGCGGCACAAAAGAAACGCCCTGCTGCTTATTGGGCAGAAGCTAAAAGAAAATATAGACAAAGAAAACATCAACTATACAAAACAGGAAAATTGAGTGAAAAGAAGACAAAACGCCATCGGAACAATTAGCTCGTTTATCAAAGCTACATTGCCTATATATGGAATGGTCAGCAAACGAGATTTTGTGGTTTCTGACGATCACGTTAAATTGTCAAAGCACCCACAAAGAGGCCGTGTCTTGGCGATTCTTAAACAGGAATATCCACAATACACTTTTTATTGGATGACTCCCAAAGTGCTTGCGTGGTGTTAAACTTAAAAGTAGAGAAAATGAAGAAAATAATAAAAACAGCAGAACAACAGCTACAAGAGATTCTGGACAAATATGGCATTAAGAATCTCGAATATGCTGGAGATTGTGTGTATTATGCCGTAAGCGAAACCAATCAAGTTATTGCGGTTCGTAAGGATTCTGAGGATGCAACAAATGATGAAAATGGCATCCGCATAGAAATATATCCTCCTTATGAAAAGTTACGAGCAAACAAAGATGTGTTAGAGCTGCTTCGCAATGATGCAATTGGGAATCTTGATTATCAGTATCTTGGCAAACTTGTATGCTGGGAGAAGTTTGGTGATGCTGATTGCCGACCGCATCCTGTTAATTTATATTATGTGGAAGATGTAATTCGTGTAGCTGGAGGTGATGCGCTTTATCTTACTGACGAAGAAGATGAAGGCGAGAACGGTGCCGAATATAAAGAACGCCACGATTTTATGTCACCATATAGATCATCTATACAACAAATGAAAGAGACCCTTGTTCACATCATCAATGATGATTTCAAGCGCAACAAACAGATTTATAGCGATACGCCTATGCGCTATGCAGACGAAAGTGGTGATGCTGAATCTGTAGGGGCAAATTCATGTGTTGGTGTGTGCCTACAGATGTCACAAGATGACAAGCCAGCTCTTCAGCTGTGTTTCATTTATGGCGATAAATTTGAAAATCCTGCTTCTTCAATTGATGTGCCGCTGGAGAAATTACCAGTGGAATCTTTAATTCAAATATATGAAAATCTTATGTAACAATGTTTTTAATCGACAACATCACAAGTTTTATTAGCAAGTGCAAGGCACAGAGAGCTGCCTCTAACGCAGCGGAACGTAAGCAGTTTGCAGAACGTGACGCTCTTGCTCGCTTCAACATCAGTTCTTTTGATGGCAAGCCTGTCATATTGTATGGCGATGTGGTTATCTCTGTTCCGAACGACAAGACAACTGGAGATTCACTTATCCAGTCTATGCTGAAACTTCGTGAGATTTACGTCCAGTCAAAATGTAACAATGGGCAAAAAGCTTGAAAAAGTTAAAGACTCGTATTTCCGCTACATCGAGCTGTCGCAATTTCTTTTCGGCAGTGGCGATGCAGCGGTATACGATGTCAGCGAAATTCCAGTTGACAACAAGTTTTATCAGCTGGCTCGTGATTTGGCTAATTCTATGAATATATCCTGGGAGTCAATGACACATGAGGAGAGCAATCGTATTATGCTCGCCATGCTTGATGATTGCTACAATGCGATGGGTAAGGGAATATCTAAGAAAGACAAATCCAAACTCGTGATTGATATTAATTTTCAACTATTAAAGTGATATGTGGTTCAAATATCCAGAAACTTTTAAGCCGTTGCCAAAGCAACCAGACGCAAAGATTGTGTCAATTACTATTGGCGGCACAACAATGAAAATCGAATAAATATGGTAGGAGATATAATCTTATTCATTAAAAAATGGTGGAAGCAAAACATTACTTGTATTCATCATTACGAGCATCGTATAGGCGCGGTGTGTTCTTATGATGAATGTACCAAATGTGGTAGAACAAAGAATTATTTTTGGCTTCGTTAATGTATAAAACAAATGGCAAGAACAAAATCAACAAACACTATAAATGCTGGAACATCAAAGCGGCCAGCAGATTACTTACCTCAGCAAGGTTCAAAAGCAATCTTTACACTCGCAGATATTGAAGATTCTTCATTATTTGCAGAACTCCGTAGACGTGGCTACACTGGAGAGTTACGTTTCTCTAAAGTCATTACGGTATGAGCATGACGAAAGACCATAAATACTATCCGTGTAATAATTGTAGAAACAAGCAGATGGTTGGGACTACATCATGCCCATTCGCTAAGAAAAGCATGTGTTCGCTATATCAAGCGTGTGATGCTTTGGTCGATTTAGCGGAAGGCAAAAGTCAGTTACACGATATTCCAGTAGGTCTTATTCTGGATGTACTTCGGAATCAAGGATATTCTGGAGAGTTAAGACAAACAAGAATTGTAAATATATGAACAAGCAACGTAGACAACAGCTATATGACGCAACAGCAGCTCTTGATGAAGCCGTTGCTGTCATCCAGGATATTCATTCTGAAGAGGATGAGGCGTTTAACAATCTCTCTGAAGGCTTACAATGCTCCATAACTGGTGATTCCATGCAAGAAGCTATGGACACACTTGATGGCTTTGTTGATAAGATTGAAGCTATTAAGGGCGAGATTGAAAAGTTTGCAGAAAATAAAAAGTAAAAAGCAATGATTGATAAACAGAAAATACAACAAGCAGCCAACAACTACATCGGACATGAGCCAGAGATTGATGAAGGCTGCAATGTTTCCGCAAGACGTGAAGCGTTTAAGGATGGCGTTGATTGGTTCAAAAAGAACATTTGGCATAGCTGCCAGGAAGAACCAGAGAAAGGCGAGTTTATCGTCACTGAGTTTTGTGATATAGGAAAATGCTATGAAATTGATAGTGCATCATGGACTGAAGATTGGGGAGAACATTGTAACCGCAATCATATTATGGCTTGGTGTTATGTATCAGATTTATTGCCATAGGTTAAATAATATTGCATTAATATGAACTGTAGCTTACAAAACTATCTGGAGTGGCGTTTCAGAGTGAATAATCACACTAAGTATTTGAAATACTGCCAACAATGGATTGCAGCGTTGCAAACATCGCAACTTCAGTATTTTGAGAAAGAAATGTCAAACCTTATAAATAAAGGAATTTATAAATCATAATGAACGAATTAAGAAAGAAAACATTCAAGAATGGTGTTGTGTATTGTCTTCAATTAGAAGATGGTTTTCTCGTTGAAACTACCGACACTTTCCTGCCTTATTACACTAAAGATGCAATAGGCAGACATCAAAACAAGTTAGACAACAATGAACTTGGAGACCGTACTGAACGCTGGATGATTGGCGTTTCAACAATGAGTGGATGCCCAGTAAGATGTAAGTTCTGTGCAACAGGCAACATGAAGCGTTATCGTAACCTTACAGCTGACGAGATTGTTGCCCAGGTGGAATTTGCAATCAGTCATGCTGGAGGTGCAGACCCAGCTAAGGCAAAAGAGTTCAAGATTAATTACACTCGTATGGGTGAGCCGTTCTTGAATATCGAAGCTGTAAAAGAGGCTATCCGCATTATCACAGAAAAATACCCAAATACACATCACTATGTGTCAACGATTGGTATTAAGGGCAGTAATTTTTCCTTCATCAAGGATAATATCACTCTCCAGATAAGCCTTCACTCATTCGATGACGAGAAGCGCAACTGGCTCATCCCCTACAAGAACAAGATGTCCATCCAAGAGCTTGGCCAGATACGAACCCAGAGTAATCTGAAAACGACAATCAACCTCACTCTTGTTGATACATCTGATTTCGATGCTGAAAAGCTGAAGAAATGGTTTGATAAGGAACATTTCTTTGTGAAGTTGTCTCCTATCAACCCCAACAATATTTCAGAGAAGAACCACCTCGGCAATGGTGTTGTCGAAGGAGTAAATTTAGTATAAACCTTTTAATTTTTACAACAATGACAGAAATTAAGAATCAGTTGGATGCAATGGGTTACGATTACGCTGTAGCCATCGCAACGAAGGCAGAAATCGAGAACGGTGCTGCCTGTGGACAGCTCGCCATCATTTGCGAGTAAGTAATTAACTATTTCTCTCTGGCAGCAAGCACAGTACGATGTTGAGCCGTTTTAGACTGGTTGGCATTGCTGTAGCCGTAAAAGTACAATTACTGCATAGACAATTCAGCACAGGTTTCAAGTCTTGATTTATTAGATAAGGCTAATCATCAAGTCAAGGTACGTCCGCAATGACGAAGGAAAACTACAGGTGAAAACCCTGACAAAACTCCAGTTTGCTGTGCTTGTCTGTCTGGGAGTTTAACACGATCAAAAAAAATGAAAAGAGTAACTTTAATGATGCTCGCTGTAGCATTAATGCTTTCTTCTTGCGCAGAGAAGAAAACGTTCAAAAGTGTGATGGAACTTCTTTCGTTGCATCACCTTATGGTTGGGCGAACAAAGAGAAGCAAATTGATGGTGTTGATTATGAAATCAATGTACCAAACATCATCTTGTCAGTTATCTTCTCTGAGACTATCGTATGTCCAGTAGTATTGACTGCTGTAGAATTATGGGAGCCTGTTAATTATACAGAACCGAACGCTACTAAGTAATTAGCTATCCCTCTCCAGTGACAGTGGGGAGGGATAAAACAATACATATTATGTCAGCACAAGATTATAAAATATGCCCAGCTTGCTTTAACGTATTTCTTGCAAAGGTTTCTAAACGCAACTCTAACCTTATGCTTGAAGACAGACGCATTATCACTGATGAGGAAATCTTTGGTCTTATTAAGTGGAAGTTACGTCAGTTCTGCCTTGAAAACAATACAGATACTATGTATATCAATTTCGACAATAAAACCGCTATTGAGATTAAGGCAACTGGCGATTTTCTTGAAGAAATCAAGAAAGAATTGGAGGAGGAAAAATGAATAAAGTAGAAATAGGAAGGATTTGTTATGAATGTATTTTTTTATAAAAAAGAGGATGATGAAGATTCCATATTGGAATATGAAACATGCCGTTACAATAATATTCCTCGTATAGGTGAGAAAGTTATCATTAAAGACAAATGGTATCTTGTAGAAGATATAGTAAATAGATATAAAA
>ERZ1034901.35-NODE-35-length-98736-cov-50.663258_pt1 | contig 98736 bp, 91 predicted proteins | sample MGYA00520628_ERZ1034901 | MGnify/ENA primary metagenome ERZ1034901 (study PRJEB33766, sample SAMN09781783) | gut metagenome | biome: gut microbiome | host: Homo sapiens | place: Madagascar | study: EMG produced TPA metagenomics assembly of the PRJNA485056 data set...
TTAAAATCCGTAATGACTTCATTTACATTTTTAACATCTACTTTTTCAAGAATGAAGTCAAACGGTAATAAATAGTTATTATCTCCAGTATGCAAAAGTTCATTATGGATGCAAATATACCGCATCAAGAAGTCTCCAGCTTCTTCACGTGAATTAAACTCACCTTTAATATCAGGACACGTACTTCCATTTGCATACTTAATTATATACTTTTTCATTACTTATCGATTTCTGATTTAATAGATTCTACATATTTAACTATTCTCGCATATTCACGGCCGCTTCTACTATTGTCAGCATAAGCTCTTCTAATAAGCTCCTCTCCAGTACCAAGAAAACAACCAACTTTCCACATATTGTTAGAGCGAGTCCAAGTGAAATACCTTCCGCTGCTCCACCAATTCTTGAAGACTAAATAATCTCTAATAGAACATATTTTGGCGTCTCCTGTAATTGTTGCATTACCTTTGACATCTGCTTCACCGAATATTACTGCATTACCGCTGACCACGCAAGCATTATTGAGTATTGCCCTATCATAAACCTTTGCACTACCGTAGACACATGCACTACCACAAATCCATGCATTGCCGTAGACATTCACTCTATCACTGATTACTGCATTACCACCGAGTACTGCATTACCATAGACCCTTACATTGCCGCTGATATTTACTCCATTAAAGGCCCTCATATTATCATAGATGTGTGCACTGTCACGAATAATTGCTTCATTATAGATTACTGCATCACCATAAACTTTTGCATCATTAAAGGCTTTTGCATTATTGTAAATCCAACAGTTTCCATCATGTGATAAATTAGATTCTTTTTCTACCCAACCACCTAAATCCCCCTTTTTGACGTCACTGAAACTACGAATAGCTTTTATGCGATGTAAGATGTGGTCTACTACTTCCAGAGTTTCCTCTGAAAACTCGTATTTCTTTTCCATATTTTACTCTGTTTATACAAAATCAAATAAGTTAAGTTTCTCTTTCATTCTAAGCCTGTTCTTCTTATTCATCCTAAGAGCATACAAGAATGGGAACACTTTCTCATACCAACGAGCATCTTCCGCCATAGAACTTACCCATTGATTATTTAGATTATCTGGAACATCAGTTTTGAATGTATAGAGTTTCTTCCAATCACCTTTACGGTTGCCACCAATGAATTTGAGTTTTGGATAACACATTTCAAAAGTTTTACACATTTTAGCGAATTGCCTACATTCTGATTCAGAGTTCCATTTTTCAAGTATAATTCTTACATACATATCATCTTTGGTAAAGTCTGTAAAATCGCGTATATTGCGAACTATTTTATGTATGTCAACGCATGACTTAAAATTAATCAATCCATGGGCAAATTCCCACTGTTTTGATTTGACGTTGAAATAAATGCGCAAATCAAATACTCTAGCTCCGTGTAAAAACTGTTCTCCAATATTATGGTTCTGACATCTTGCGGAAAGCAAGCCTGGAAACAACCACCAATTTTTAATCGGCAAATATGTCATTGTGTTATGACTGCCATATACTATTTGTTCATTCATAATATTTATTATTGATTAAGTGGGCCTATAGAGATTTGAACTCTAAACCTTCACATTATGAGTGTGCTGCTCTAACCACTTGAGCTATAGGCCCTAAAAGATTCTTTTACTTCAATTTATCAATTATCCACTTTGTTCCTGTAATAATAGGAATGTCCTCTTGTTTTATATTTAATTTACATAGGATTATTAATCCTATGTTTATGATAAACATAGCAACAATATGACCGAAGCCTTTTTCTACAATACTATCTATACTTGCAATTGTTAATACAAGTAGTATTGCTGTGTACCAAAACAAAATGGTCTTTAATATTAATTTAATAGTCTTCATTGTTAACTGTTTTAAGTTTTAAAATTGTTTGTACCCTCAGATGGACTCGAACCATCATCTAGAGTTTAGGAAACTCTTGTTCTATCCCTTGAACTATGAGGGCAGATAAAGACTTCACATTATCTTCACAGACTATGTGAAGTGTCTAAACTAAAATTAAATGCTTATTTATATTTCTTACCTTTAAAAACTATAAGCCTCTTTCGGGTTTTTCTGTCGTTAGGACACCCCCGATTATATAAAAGGTTGTGCCTTTTAATGATTGTTCTCTTTGTTGTACCTGCTTTCTTGCCTTAGTCTTATTATAAGACTTTTTGACACATTCCCTGTTTATGGTCAAATATTGGTCAAGAATAATAGCATAACTGTGAATATCCATATCAATAAGAGTGTATATTCTTTTATGCTTAATAAGGCTATTCTGCTTGAATGCAGTCCAGAAATGAGCTGACTTAGGACAACCACATCCTTTTAGGATTATTTCCCATTGCTTCTTTGTGAAGCTCTTATTGTTGAACTGGGAAAGTCTTTCAACAACAGCTATTTGGTTCAACATTGTTGGTTGTTAACTTTATGTCTATTTTAATAAATTTTTATGTTGTTAAAGAAAAGAACTAGAATAAAGGCAAGAAGACTAATGTCTTCTCACCCTAATCTTTAAAGGTCTAATGTAATAGAAGGTATTTCACAGTAATCTACGATAATACCATCATAAGTAAGATTAGACCAATGTTCAAATATTTCTGAAATTGGTTCGCCTTCTTCTGTAAAAGACTCACCCATCCCATATTGACACTCATTAGATATTTTAAAGAGCCTTTTCTGTGCATATAGAATATATGTGTAGTGAGTAGTATTACTAAAATCTCCTTTATATGTGGAAATTGGTATAATATCAAGTACTACAGCCTTAATAGGTTTTTCTATGTTAGGAAGATTAACTTCTATAATAGTTCCTTTCTCAATTTTTTCCATAATTCTCTTTTTATTTTAAAGTTATTCACTAAAGTAGTGTAGAGTATAAATTCTACACTCTACACTACTAGTTAATTTACCATTCACCTTTCAAGGTAGCAATGAGTTCTTCTCTTACATAAGCAGGAAGCTCTACACCTCACCACAGTTATTAAGATTTTCAAGTGTAGGAATCTGTGATGAAATAGTGTTATTCATATTATCTATATAATATTTTACCTCTTTAAGATAAGACTTAATGGCGGCAATACACTCTTTTGGATTACCACCACAAAGTCTCTTTGCAATGGACTTACTTACAAATGTGCGATAAATTGTAAACATGTACTTATTATCTATAGAATACACATTATAGTCTTGTTTGTAAAAGTTATCAATAGTAATGTTAGAATTTACAGTTCTAACAATAAAGTTCGGATATTCAATACTATTCATAGTAAATACAGTCTCCACACTAGAGCAGACTGGAAGAGCTTTTATATTATTTTTATCTTATTTTAAATTAATAAATAAAGTAGTGTAAAGTTGTGTTCTTTACACTACTTTATTTTTAGAACTGTACATACTCCTCTAATATTCTTAGAGTTTTAGGCTTAATATACAATTCTATTGGGAGTTGGTCTACCAACTCCTGTAGACCAACTTTGCACTCTATAGAGATTGCATCTAAAACAGCATCATCTATGGATGTATCTGATTCTGGGATATTAAAATCCCAATTCAGCTCTTTGTTAAACAAATACATCCATCCCCAATGATAACACCATCATTGATATTATTCTATTCTCCAATCTCTTCTGCCCATTGCAAGACAGAAGGAATAAGCAGTTTTCCAGGAGTTAAAGGTTCTAAGATGTGCTCCTGTTGTATCATATACTCTATATTTCTTGTTCATATAAAAAGTAAATTTAGTTATTTAGAGTCTATATCAGCTATTGAAAGTGTCTCCATCAGAGAGCCATTTACATAGGAGGATTGATAATACCCAACTCAGTAACATCACAATGATGAATAATAAAGCATCCATATTACTAATATTCAAAGGATTACAGAAAAAAAAGAGAGATAGTAGAGAAAGGATATACTATCCTATCTCATACTATCTTTCTTATATGTGTATCAAGTAACAGAACATTCTTTATCCACTAATCAACATCAATACCTTTCAAGTGTAAGACACATAATAGACTACTATTAATGTTCAAACATTATTAATGTTTAGAGGATAAAAAAGGGAAGCAGACAAAAGTCTGCTTCCCCTCTGTTAAAACTCTGCTATAACAGGTGCACCGCCCTGTCCTTCTTCGTGAAGAAGGTAAAACAGCCCTGAAGGGTTTTCAGGGCTGGGATCCCCCTTTACGTGGCTTACCATTGGGTGAGCCGGCACCCCCTTGGCTGCTACTGCTCCAGCCTTCACACCGAAGGTGAAGAACAGTTTTCCTGTCTTGGGGTTTCTTTTTACCAAGAGCTTATCTACGTGCTTCTCAGCCTTGAACTGTTCGACTGTTAGAGTGTCGAGGAACTCGAGCTTTCTGTTTGATTCCATAATTGTTGGTTATTTGGTTAGACATAAATGACCTACGGGGGTAACATCCCCTTAGGCTAAGTGATGGGGGGGGTGTGGTTGGTGTATACTCACCTCATACCAATATACAAAATTTTTAAAAAAATTAAAATTTTTCCTTAGCCTCTTGCATATATCAAATATTTTTATTACCTTTGCTCCCACTAGGACATAACAAGTACTAGCAGACATAATCAACCTATTGGAGTTGAAGAGGTTAAGATAGTTGAGAAGTCTCCAAGCCAACATGGGAAAGTAAAGGATACCATAAGTAGGGCAGAGGTAATTGGAGCTCGAGATAACTAAGAGAAGAACTAATAATATATAAACGCCTTCAATGCTATCTTAATACTATACCGGAGAGCTTAATTGGTGAATTGCTCTAGGTCTCTTTATATTCTTACTTAAATAGGTTGTTATGTTAGCTAGGAATCAAGATAACTATGAAGTATAAAAACAGAACAATAAAGATATTCAATTCTTCCTATAGAATACTTTATGTCAATGACATTAAGTCAGAAAATCCTGATAGAACTACTATGGGAGAGACTAACTTCACTAGCAGAACAATAAAGATTAGAGTATTAGATGGGAAAGGACATCCTATACCAAGACAGGAATTGGAAATATGTCTATTACATGAACTGTTTCATGCAATATTGACAGAGGGTCAGTACCTGTCATGTACAGATGATGAGCCACTTGTAGAATGGTTGGCAAGATGTACTAAACATTTACTGGACCAAAAAGTTCTTAATATAGAACAAGCTAAAGATACTAAGGAAAAATAATTCAGTAAAGATTTGCATATGTCAAAAGTTTTACTTACCTTTGCACCATAATTCAAATATCACTGCCACTTGGTGTAATGGTAACACATCAGTTTTTGGCACTGAGTTTAGAGGTTCAACCCCTCTAGTGGCAACAAATGCTCCCTTAGTATAAAGGATAATGCAATAGTCTTCTAAACTATGAATAAAGGTTCGATTCCTTTAGGGAGTACAAAGTTGTTTGTAATAGTCTAAATTTTGATGCAAAGTAACGAAGAATTCATTAACCTGCCCAGCCTGAGAAGGTGCAAGTAGGGTGCATGATGCCTTAGAGTAATTGGTCAACTCGTCACTCTTTCAAGGTGAAGATTATGGGTTCAAGTCCCATAGGCATTACATATATAGCTCATGAAGTGTAATGGTTTTGCATATCACACTGTCAATGTGAGGGAAGGGGTTCAATTCCCCCATGGGCTGCTGGTTATGTGACAAAGGCTCAGAGGAGCCGACTGGAAGTTTAATCTATCAGGGATAGAAGCAGTCTTGAAAACTGAATGCTCATGTGAAAGTGGGTGGGGTTCGAGTCCTCAGGCTTCCTCTATGATAACAATTCTAAGAAAAGAAGGGTGGGTACTCAACCCTAATGATAAAGTGGTCAACTCGATACTGAAGAGAGTTGAACAGAACAATGGACTATGTCCCTGTCAGAATGATTCTGAGGACAAGCACTGTCCATGTTCTAATTACAGAGTACTAGACCACTGTTGCTGTGGTCTATATAAGAAACTTGGAGAGTAAGTTTACATATAGTAGTAGCTCAATTGGCAGAGTCCTAGGTTTGGGACCTAGATGTTGAAGGTTCGAGTCCTTTCTACTATACTAAATGGGCTTTTAGTTAAGCTGGCTATAACACCTGCCTTGCAAGCAGGAGTCCTGGGTTCAAGTCCCAGTTAGTCCACTTTGTTTTTCTTGTTTTCATAAAATGTATGACCGTTGTTAGTCCCTCTTTTCGGTAGTTAGAGGCTAAAGAAACTGCCCATTTTGGGATATAGCTCGAAGGTCGAGCGTGAGACTGTTAATCTCTTGGTGAGAGTTCGATTCTCTCTATCCCAGCATAATAAAGAGAATAGTACTAGTGTAAGACTCAACGTAACTTAAAGGCTTTGTGAAATATAATGTAAGTTTAGTCCTTTTGAATGTCGTATTATTCATCCTAGCTACAGGGAATGGTTAAAGGTAGCATACATTGGTGTAGCTCAATGGTAGAGCAGTAGTCTCCAAAACTACAGGTTGTAGGTTCAAGTCCTGCCACCTTTGCCATACTGGGATATAGCTTAGATGGTCAAAGCATCTGACTGATATTCAGAAGACCGTAGGTTCAAGTCCTACTATCCCAACTGTGTTGTTAGCTTATAGGTAAAGTGTCTCACTGTGGATGAGAAGAAGAGGGTTCGAGTCCCCACAACACCCTATTATATTGCCTTGTAGCTTAAACAGTAAAAGCACTTGCCTTATAAGCAAGAGACAGTGGGAGCATTACCCATCAAGGCTACTGCTCATGAGTGGCATAGTGGTCCCTGAGGTGGTTTTTCAAAACTGCTGTGTCTAAATTAACCCCCTTACAAGTTCTTTGTAAGGCACAGCCTGCTTAATGGCAGGCTTTATGTCTCCTTAGCCAAGTTGGTAAGGCAAGGGTCTGCAAAACCCTCATCATTGGTTCAAGTCCAATAGGAGACTCTAATAGAGGATGCGGTGTAAATCCTTTCCTAAGGTGAAGTAGTCTAACTTAGGTATGACTACTGGGAGACAACCTCTATAAAAACACCGCGCCACTTCCTATAGCTCAATGGTGGAGCTTCTGACTTTTAATTAGAAGGTTCTAGGTTCGAGTCCTAGTAGGAAGACATAACATTTTTAACTCCAAATTAATAAAGTGTTATGAGAGTACTTAGTTTTATTAAGAAAGCAGCTAAAGCTTATTTCAGAGTGGCTGCTAAGAACTATTCCATAAGGTGTGCAGGAGATGTATTCATTCCTGCTCCTTAAGGATAGTTCCTTTTATAAAGAATTAAAATAGATATGGAAACTTGGTGTAGTTGGTTTGTCACGCAAGATTGAAGCTCTTGGGGCTGAGGTTCGATTCCTTGAGTTTCCACTAAATTTTATGATATGACTACATTAAAATTAGGTAGTAGAGGTAATGAAGTAAAGACTCTACAGAGTAAGTTAAATCTTATAGCTGATGGCATCTTTGGTCCTATAACTGAAGAGGTAGTTAAGGATTTCCAGAAGAAGAATGGTCTTACTGCTGATGGAGTAGTTGGTCCTAGTACATGGAATAAACTAGGAGTTACTAATAGCAGGTATATCAATGAGATTATTGTACATTGTAGTGCTACTGCTGAAGGTAAAGACTTTACAGTGGCTGATATAAAGAAGTGGCACTTAGCAAGAGGATTCTCTGATATAGGTTACCATTATGTAATATATAGAGATGGTTCCATAAATAAGGGTAGAGATGAATCAAAGATTGGTGCCCATTGTACAGGTCATAACTCACACTCTATAGGAGTGTGTTACATTGGAGGATGTGCTTCTGATGGCAAGACTCCCAAAGACACAAGGACTGCTGCTCAGAAAGCTGCTCTAGTAAAGCTGCTTAAAGAATTAAGGGTCAAGTACCCCAATGCCACAATACATGGGCATAGGGAATTTGCAAACAAAGCATGTCCTAGTTTTGATGCCAGGAAAGAATACAGCTCACTTTAAGTGAGCTTTATGCCCCATTGGTGGAATGGTAGACACGTGAGTCTTAGGAACTCATATCTTAGGGTGTGTAGGTTCGAGTCCTACATGGGGTACTATAAAGAGGTAATATTAGTTATCTTTTCTTCTCTTCACTTTTATTTTGCATTCATCTTAAAAATAATCATTAAATTATTTGGTAGTTTTAAATATTTTACTTAACTTTGCATTATCAAACTAAGAGATGCTTCCTTAGTTCAGTTGGTAGAACTACTGTTTTGTACTCAGTATGTCAGGGGTTCGAGTCCTCTAGGAAGCTCAACTAAATGCAGATATAGCACAATGGTTAGTGCTCTAGTCTTCCAAACTAGAGATGTGAGTTCGATTCTCATTATCTGCTCTATTCTGTGGGATGTTAGCAGCGGTAGCTAGTCAGCCTCATAAGCTGAAGGTCGGGAGTTCGAATCTCCCTCCCGCAACTAAATTTAAAAATATATGGGAGAAGTTATGGTTAATAATGGCAAGATAATGACTGCTGCTGAAGCACAGACTATCAGAGAGTTAGTTGACCTTGTCAATGACTGCAAGATACCTAGGGAGGATGTTGTCTCAATTCTTCCCTCGAAAGAAGGTTATATAATGGTTTACTACTACTGAACAATATGGGAGAGAATAAGGAAGAGAAAATAAAAGAACTTATGCTGCTTAGATTCGAGGCAGTATCAAAGTTCAAATCAGTCAAGAGGGCTTGGAGAAGAGGTCATATCTCAAACTATGGGTTTATCTACCCAAAGAGACCTTTCAACAATAGGACTTCAAAAAAGAATACAAGGCCCTTTAATGAACTTAGAAAGGTAATATATGGGCAACTCAGAAGTAAAGACAGAATCGCACAATGACTATAATGAAGAACCAGTCTTCTACTGTAAGCATTGTCTGTCCCTCAAAATAAGGGATGCAGGTCTTCCTGACCTACTTTACTGTGATGATTGTGGCTCAGCTGACATCTATTCAACAAGCATAGAAGAGTGGGAGAAGCTCTATATTGAGAGACATGGGTTTAGATTTTTAGATAAAAACTACAATATAAAATAAAATGGAAGAGGATAAAATGGAAGAGAAAAAGGACGTGGCTGAACAGCCAACAAGATTTACTTATGAACAGCTTGAACAGATTGCAGGCAATCTAAGCACTCAGGTACAGCAATTGAGTGCTAGACTTCAAGAAGCTAATATGTTCAACATGTTCAAGAGGCTTGACTATTGCTTTAAAGTAGTTGAAGTAGCTCCTACCCTTTCTGCTACTATGTTCAGTCCTGGCTTTGTCGAAAAATGTGCAAAGGAGATTGAGGAACTCATGACTCCTCCTGCATCTGTAGAAGAAGAGACAAAAAAAGAGTAAAGGATATGATGGGGAAGATGAACAATGTGATTAGAATCCCCACTTCAATAAGCACAAGTTTCTTTAGGTTTTGGTTTGAGTTCCTTAGACCTTTTCATAACCTCACTGACAGAGAGATGCAGGTAGCCTCCTCATTACTCAAGAGGAGATATGAGCTTAGCAAAGTCATACAGGATGAAGTTATCCTCGATAAGGTTGTGATGAGTGAAGACACAAAGAAAGTGGTGAGAGAGGAATGTAATATCTCTCTCCCCCACTTTCAAGTAATAATGGGAAAACTCAGAAAGAACAAGATCATCCTTGATGGCAGAATCAATCCAAGATTCATACCTAATCTTACAGAGGAACAGGGTTCTTTCAGATTACTTCTTAACTTTGAACTCAACTGATGGATTATAACAGCCTTGTAACTCAAGTATCTAAAGAACTGAACTTGCCATTTAGAGTGGTGGATAAAGTGTATAAATCTTATTGGAGGTCAATAAGAAACACTATTCAGGCATTTCCTCTCAAAGATGATATATCAGAGGAGGAGTTCCAGAAACTAAGAACAAATTTCAATATACCTTCTCTTGGCAAGCTATCATGTACTTATGATAGAGTTAAAAGGGTAAAGGAAAGATACAGATACATAAAAAATTTAAGGGAGAAAACGTGATTAAAGTAAAGAAAATAAAGCCAATGTTCACCGCCCTTATAACTACCATGGACCTCTATGAGGTGGATGGTGTTACCAAAGGAGGTTTGATTGATTCAACAAAGCAGAAAGGCACTGTAAAGGAATACCAGAAGGTAGTTGCAGTAGGAGATTCAGTCAGAGGCATCAAGGTAGGTGACTTGGTATGTATAGATGCAACAAGATTTGCAGTAAGAAAACATAAGGACAATTCAATAAAGACTGACATTGAGGGGGGCAACCCAATCCTTGAATACAGGTTTGACATTGTAGAGATGGATGGTAAGAACTATATGCTTCTTCAGGATAGGGACATTCAATTTATCATAGAGGAATATGAGGAAGTTGAGGGACCCAAGCAATCCAGTCTTGTACAACCTCCTTCAATCATTGTTTAATAATATAAGCCTGTATGGATTAAGTTTCATACAGGCTATTTTTTTTATCGAAACTATTTAGATATGAAACTATTCAGATACGAAGGATATAAAATAACTATTTCTGAGGAAGCACTAGTACTTGCTCCTTTCAAGAGGATATGGACTAGAGATAAAAGTACTAGCAAGAACAGAGCTATATCAGAGTTAGGCTTCATCTACTTTATGGCTGACCCAAGAAGTGACTACCAGTACATTATAGATGAGGAAAGCAGAAAGACTTCCATTAAGGAAGGAGAAGGTCTCCCTAGTGACTGGGAACCTGATAATCTTGTACTTGAGGCAATGGAGTTTTATAAAACCTTCAAGCCTGCATCTGCACTACTTCTTGAGGATACAAGAGTAGCAGTAGATAAACTTAGGACTCTATTAAGAGAGATTGACCTTGGTGCAGTTGATGACAAGGGTAAGCCTATATATACCCTCAATACCATTACAGCTACTATCAAGCAGATTCCTTCTCTTGTAAAAGACCTTAATGAGGCTGAGGCAGCTATTGCCAAGGAGATTGCACAAAGCAACAAGGTAAGAGGTACACAGGAAAAGGCAATGTATGAAGACTTGTAATATGATACTTGAAGACATAATTGAATCATTAAATAAGTATGTGGAGAGCAGAAGATATAATGATGAGAAGTGTGCAAAGGCTATAGAACACTTTGTGCTTCATAAATCTATAACTCCTGCCCCTACATTCAAGACATATAAGGTACTTGAATATACTCTGTGGGTAGTAAAAGGAAGTGACAAGTACAGATTTTTTACTAAGAAACTCACAGTTAAGATTTCTACTGACTGTGAAGAACTTGTCATAAAGGACTTTGAGATGGGCTTCCTTACAGACCTATTTAAGGCACTCTTCGATACTAAGTCCTTGAATAATAAAAATAGAACAATTCTTGAAGATGTAATCTATGGAGAATACCCCAGCTGTTGTAATGAATGAGTACCAGACCCCCTTGACTGATGAACTCCTTGGGTCTTTACCTGAGGAGGTCAAGGAGGAATTACTGGAAACTATGAATAGTGTACCTTTGATAAAGAGGCTTATATCTCCTGCAAGGAAATATGCCAAGGATAGACCAAGGGATGAACAGGGAAAAATTATAGTAGACCTTGCCAACCCACATATACTTGAGAATATGGACTATTTCAGACAGCCAGCACTTCACTTTATGAAGCATGGTTGCTATACATTCCTTAAGCCTAACTCCAATCCTAATAGTGAGTATAGAAAGCACTGGGATGAGGAGGTAAGAAGATGCAGGGAAGGTTACATAAGGGAAAGTGATGGGGAGTGGGTTACAGGTTTTCTGTATTGGTTTCTTAATTATTGTCCTATGATGGTCAACAAGGTAATTCCTGGCACAAGGAAAGCTGTCAGAGTTGAGTCCTTCCCATTCTTCTTTGAAGGTATTTATTGGAGGTTCCACTATCTTCATCAGGCAAGAGAGGCTGGTAAACATGCTATAGAACTTGCAAAGAGAGGTTGTGCAAAATCTTATAGCCTTGCAAGTATTATGTCCCATAACTTGATACTTGGTGAATCATCTGAAGTAAAGAGAAGAGTTATCACTGTACTTACTGCTTATCAGAAGGAGTATCTTAGTGATTCTAAGGATGGTACACTTTCAAAGTTCAAACCAGGAATCAACTTCTCTTTCAAGAATACTCCTTTCCCTAGACTTATGCTTAAGAACTCTCCTAATGAGATGGCATGGCAGATGGGCTACAAGGATGAGTTTGGTATTGAAAGTGGTTCATTGAATCAAGTACTGGCTGTATCTGCAAAGGATGACTCAGAGAAGTTAAGAGGTAAGAGAGGTTGGATTCTATTCGAGGAGATGGGTTCTTTCAAGGGACTTCTGTCTTTGTATGATATTACAAGAAAATCTGTAGAGGATGGTGACTATACCTTTGCAACTATGTATCTTGTAGGTACCGCCGCTGAAGATGAATCTGATTTCAGTTCAGCAAAAACTCTTCTCTATAATCCAGATGGTTATAATATTCTCGCCATTGAGAATGTCTATGACAGACCAAAGCAAGGAAAGCCTACATTTGGATTCTTCTTTCCCTCCTATGTGAACAGGGCAGGTTGTTACAATAGAGATGGTGTGTCTGATGTGACAAAGGCTCTCATAGAGATTCTTCTTGCAAGACATAAGGCAAAGTATTCTGCTGACCCTAAGTCAGTATTAAGAGTTATTGCAGAGGACCCTATTACTCCAGCAGAGGCTATTATAAAAGTAAAAGCTGCATACTTTCCTACAGTAGCTCTTACTGAAAGGCTTGCACAACTTGATTCTGACCCTCATGCTTTTGATGATGTCTACATTGGAAACCTTACTTTGACAAGTGGTAATAAGGTTGAATTCAGGATAAGTAATGATATACCTATTAGAAAGTATGGGGTTGACAACTCTACAGTAGGTGCCCTTGAGATATTCGAGATGCCAGAGAAACAAGCTAATGGAGAGGACTTTAATTTAAGATATATTATAGGTCATGACCCTGTTGATAATGACCAGGCTGAGTCCTCTTCGCTCTCTTCAACCTTTGTACTTGACCTGTTCACTGACAGAATAGTGGCAGAATACACTGGCAGACAGGCATTTGCAGAAGATAACTATGAGATAGTGAGACTTCTTTGTCTGTTCTATAATGCAAAGTGCATGTATGAATCAAATAAAAAGGGCATTTATGCCTACTTTAGTAGGATGCAATGTACACACCTATTAGCAGATACTCCTGAATATCTTAGAGATAAACAGATGATTAAGTACTCTGCTTTTGGTTCAAATGCAAAGGGTATCAATGCAAGTGCAGCAATCAACAACTATGCCAATAATCTTATAAGAGACTGGTTACTTCAGCCAGTTCCAACTGTAATAAAGGAGAATGGAGAAGAGAAGGAGACCAACATACTAAGGCTCTATTCTTTAAGGAATAGGGCACTTCTCGAGGAGTTAATCTCTTATACTCCCGAACTTAATGTGGATAGAATCAGAGCATTAGGTATGGTTATGCTATATAGACAGGAAAAGATTATTCTTTATAGAGACAATCTTAATGCTAAGTCACAAGAAGAAGCCAGCAGCTCATACTTAGGCAATGACTCCTTCTTTCAAAGGAACTATACACAAGGTAATATACAGTAAATTTAGCAAAATAGAGTATCAAGACTTAATATTTTACTTATGGACTTGCACAAGTTAAATGTTTTATGTATCTTTGTACCACATTTAAGTTGAAGAATATATGAGTGATTTCACAAATTTACCCCCACAACAACTACCTTTCTCCAGGAAGAATAAGGCCTGGAGAAAGAAGCACCTCGACTGGGCTGACTCTAAGACATTTTTCAACTATTCTTTGGTGAGGAAGAGTGTGATACATAAGAAAATTAACTACGATTTGCTTAATGGTAAATTACACATGAGTGACCTTGTAATGATATTGAATCCTGATAATATAAAGGCAGGTTATGTACCTGAAAGGATTCAACATTACCCTATAATGAATAGTAAGCTGAATGTTCTTGGAGGAGAGGAGCTCAAGAGAGTGTTTGACTACAAGGTAGTTGTAACTAATCCTAATGCTATCTCTGAGATTGAGAACAACAAGAAGCAGGAACTTCTTACAAGAGTTCAGCAATTACTGTCTGAAGAGACTCAGACAGAGGAAGAGTTTAATGCAGAGCTGGAGAAGCTTAATGACTTCTTTACATTTGAGTGGCAGGATATGAGAGAGGTTCGGGCTAATGCCCTCCTTAATCACTACTCCAAAGAGCTTAATTTCCCTATTCTCTTTAATCGGGGTTTTAATGATGCAATGGCAGTAGGTGAGGAGATTTACCAATGTGATATTGTAGGTGGAGAACCAATTATAGAGAGACTTAATCCTCTTAAGGTAAGAGTCTTCAAGTCAGGTTACAGCAACAAGATTGAGGATGCTGATATGATTGTACTTGAGGATTACTGGAGTCCTGGAAAAATTATAGATACCTATTATGATGTCCTTACAAAGAAGGACATGGAATATATAGAGAAGATGCCTAACCATACAGACCAGGTTACTGATTCTATGGATAACATAGATGACAGAATGGGTTTTGTAAATGGGCATATGGTAGGAGAGGAATTTACCTCGCAGGAAGGTTTCTTTTGGGACCCTATAGGAATGACAGATGGTGTAGGTACCTCACTTCTTCCCTTTGATGTAGCAGGAAACATCAGGGTACTGAGAGTATACTGGAAGTCAAGAAGGAGAATTAAGAAGGTGAAGTCCTATGACCCACAAACAGGTGAGGAGATATTCAACCTCTATCCTGAGACCTACGTCATAGATAAGGATAAAGGTGAAGAGGAAAAAATACTTTACGTCAATGAGGCGTGGGAAGGAACTAAGATAGGAAATGATATTTATGTCAATATGAGGCCAAGAGTTGTCCAATATAACAGACTATCTAATCCTTCAAGATGTCACTTCGGTATTATAGGTTCAATCTATAATCTCAATGATGACAAGCCTTTTTCTCTTGTTGACATGATGAAACCTTATAACTATCTCTATGATACAATCCATGACAGGCTCAATAAGCTTATTTCAAGGAACTGGGGTATGCTTATTAATCTTGACCTTGCCAAGGTTCCTAAAGGATGGGAGATAGACAAGTGGATGTACTTTGCCAAAACTAATGGTATTGTGGTTACAGACTCCTTTAAGGAAGGTAATTTCGGTGCAGCTACAGGTAAACTCGCAGGTGCCCTCAACAATGCAAGTTCAGGGGTTATCAATGCTGAACTTGGCAATACTATACAGCAGTACACTAATCTTCTTGAGTTCATCAAGATGGAGATGTCCGATGTGTCAGGTATTTCAAAGCAGAGAGAGGGTCAGATAAGTAACAGAGAAACTGTTGGAGGTGTTGAGAGAGCTACACTGCAATCCTCCTATATAACAGAGTGGCTGTTTTTAACTCATGATGATGTCAAGAGGAGGTCTCTTGAGGCATTCCTTGAGACAGCAAAGATAGCTCTTAAGGGTAGAAGCAAGAAGTTTCAGTATATACTTTCTGATAACTCAAGCAAAGTCATGATTATTGATGGGGATGAATTCTCTGAGAATGACTATGGTCTTGTAGTTGATGACAGTAATGGAACACAGGAACTCAAGCAGAAGCTAGATACGCTTGCTCAGGCAGCATTGCAGAATCAGACCCTTACCTTCTCTACTATAATGAAGCTTTACAATAGTTCTTCTCTTGCAGAGAAACAGAGAATGGTTGAGAAGAATGAGCAAGACTTGGTTCAGAGACAACAGGAAGCTCAACAACAGCAGACACAGTTACAGCAACAGCAAATGCAAGCTGAAGCTCAAGCCAAGGAAGCTGACATGCAGCTTAAGGACCAGATGAACCAGAGGGACAATGAAACTAAAATTATTGTTGCTACAATATCTGCTCAGTCATCTAAGACTGATGATGGTATTCAGGAACCTGAGTTCTCTGAAGAAGCAAAGGCTAAACTTATGGAAAATATGAGACAATTTGATGCTAAAATGAAATTGGAAAGAGATAAATTGGCAGAGGAGAAGATTAAGAGGGAAGAGGAAATGAGTATTAAGAGACAAAGTTTAAAACATAAAAATAGACAACAATGATAAAATATTCAGGTATTTATGAATCTTCCACTCCTCCTACAAGTACTAAAGCATTGTGGGTAGATGGAGGTGTCCTTAAGATTTATAAAAATGGAAGTTGGAGACCAGTAGATGACCCTAAGTCTAAACTTACTATAGATTCTATTTTAAAAGCAGGTTCAACAAACCCAGTAGAAAACAGAGCTATACATAGTAGATTTATTGGTGTCGACAAAAGTATTGAAGTAAATAAAAACAATATAGGTGTTCTTACAGGTAGAGTAAACGAAGTTGATGGAATAGCTAAAGGTGCTGAAGCATTAGCTAAAGTTAATGAGAAACGTATTAACTCTGTTGAAGCATTGGCTAATGCCAATGAAGCCAAGTCTCAGGATAATGCGTCTAAAATCTATACTTTAAGTCATAATTTAGCAGATGTCAAAAATACAGCTGATGGTAATAAACATGATATAGAGTCTCTTACAAATAGGACAATCAAACCTATAGAATCAAAAGTCTCACAGCTTCAAGAACTTAATGTAGTATATCCTAATAATATAAGAAATCTTACAACAGAATCTACTGTAGCAGAGGTTAAGGAGGCCTTCATACCTGCAATAGGTGGTACGGCAGATAGGGTAAATACTCCACATGTTGGCTATCTTATAAAAGGAGCTGCTTACGAAGATAGCTCGGAAGATAACCCAGAATATGGCCCAGATTCTACTATTATTAGTGTGGACATTATAAAAACTGATAATAAGGATTATCATAAATTTATATATGTAGATAATAATACTGCAATTATATCTGTGACTGTAGATTTAGTTAATTATAGATTAATAGATAAATCTACGTTAGCAAATATTGAAGCTACTTCCAAAGTAGGCACACTTCGTGACCTGTACATCTCTGCGGGTGCGGTGTACAACGAAGCTACGGGGTACTACGAACTGAACGGATTGACAGATATTACTGAAGAACAGATGGGGGTGATATATGAAAAGACTTGGGGATGGTGGATAGGACTGCCAAACTCAAATGGGTTCGGAGATTCTTCTGCTCGAACAAATATTCCTTGCCCAGATTATAAACGTGCTTATTATCAATCTAACATTAACTTAAGTTCATCATTTGCAACTACTGGCAACTTAGATAATTTAGAGGTACTTAATTTTATTCCAACACAATACCCGAAGACTCTTTCTACCAAATTATCAATGAGGTCTATGAATTGGATGTGTCAAGGCAATGCCAAACCTTTGACAATAATGGGTACTTTCGATGTTGGCGATGTGCCAGACAATAATAATCTTAATATTGGGGGCAATATTAAAACAATCAATATTAAGAACCTTTCAAAAAACATTAGATTTTATGGCAGCAAGGTGTTGTCAAAAGAATCAGTTTTGTATATGATACAAAATTCAGCGGCTACATCGGCTATTACTATCAGTCTAAACAAAGCAGTTTATGATGTGATGAAAGATGACGCTGATATTATAGCAGCACTTGCAGAGAAAACAAATATAACCCTTATACAAGATACATAGAATCATGGTTACAAAACAGAACAACGAGATTTTCAGCACGGAAGGAAAGTTTGTGCATATCATAGGTACAGACAACTATTTCAAACGGGGACTTGCTATCGGTCTGTCGGTAGAGCAGTGCGAGGAAGTGGAGACCATACCTAATATTATCAATGATACAGAGTATGGGAACCAGGTTAATGAATTAATTAGAGCTAAGTACTCTCTAAGTGAAGAACTAAGTCTTTTAAGACAGAGGGACTCAAAACAGGAAGAGTATCAAAAATATAATGCCTATTGTGAAGAATGTAAAAAAACTGTTAAAGATAAAATAAGCGAAGGAGAGCCCTCCAATTAGATTATAGGAGGGTTTCTAACTTAGTAGATTTAAATGAACAAGTAAGTACTATAAGAAATGAGAAGATTTAGAGCAATAGTACAGACTAATAAAGAGCCCGAAGATATTAATATACTATGGTATAGTAAGGGAGTACTTAAATATTTTGATGCAGGAGAGTGGAAACCACTTAATGTAGTACATCCAGAAGATATTAGTATTACAATTGAGGCTCTACCTAATATAAAAAATCTGAAAGAGGCTCTTGATTATCTGTTTGAAAAGACTAATAACTATAGAATAGTAGGTACATATAAAGAATTAGAATCCTTAAAAAATGGAAAAATAAACAATGGTACACATTGCTATGTTACTGATATAAAGAGAAGTTATATATACTCTACAGAACTTAATGAGTGGGTATTAGAGGATGTACCTCAACAATTCTACTTATTTACAGACCATTCCATTGTTACTGATTTTAATTCTAAAACAGGCTATATAGAATTTAAAGACACTATTCATGCTGATACTGTTGCATATATAGCTTTTGGAGATGCAGCTACTGTATCTGACTTAAGCATATGTAGACTGGAAAAAGAAGGAGAAGATTGGTATTTAAAAGATACTAATAAGAATACTCCCAAGAAAGGGGATTTTATCTATATAGTAGCTATTGACAGAGAAAGTAAGGAGGTACTTGTATTAGAAATAGATTTTGATGGGGAAGTGTCTCAGTCCAAGGTGCTATGTTATAATAACACTATAGACTCAGTATTTAAGGACTCTTTAGATATAATAGAGGCTATTGTTGTCAACACCGATAATATAAACACTCTCTTCACTTGGAAAAGAATAATTGACAGGGACCAATTAGTACAAGACACCAAAATAGAGGAAAATAAGAACTATGCTCGGGAGCTTAATGAGAAAATAGATGCCAAAGTAATAGAGGCAGGCGGTGTAGCATTTGACTTAGAACCTACTAAAGACAGTAATAACGCAGTATTCAGTGGTGGTGTGCATAAATACATAGAAGATAAATTCGTTGTACTAACCCCAGAGGAGTATGAAAGTTTAGTTATTAAAAACTCAAACACTTTTTATTTTATACTCGATGATAGCAATTAATTCTAAAATTATAGAAACCATATATCAAGGCAAACGTCCTATACAAGAGATAAGAAAAGGAGCTCAATTAGTATGGGAGGCTATTAAAGGATGCTTTGGTGGTGGTTTCTGGAAGAATGAAAAGGGCTGGATAAATACTGAAGGGTGGAGAAATACTAAATAAATATTATGGCGAATAAAGTTTACGATAAAGAAATAAATAAACACTCTGACTGGGGTGGTGATGACAGTACAGAGAATCTACCTGTCAGTGGGTCTAGGGTTCAAGAGTTTATAAAAAAGACTCTTGACGGTAAAATGGGAGTGTTCTATTATGACACAACCAATAATAGGTATCTTGTATTTGCTGATATTGAAAATAGAGATTTATATCTAGAGGACCCAACCAAGAATGAGTTGGTGCTAGGAACTTTTGATGCTCCATTTAATTATGAGGCAGAAATAAATCTAATATCAGGCTCATATAAAGCCGTTCAATTAGGTTCTACAGGAAACTATGTGGAATTCATCTTTGACACAAAGAATAAACAAGGGGCTTCAGTAGGTGGTCTTGCTACTGTTACTTACACAATAATAAGAAACTCTACAAAGAAAGTCATTACTGAAACTCGTAATAGTAGAAGTACTGTAAGGTTTAATCTAGATAAATATTTAGGTGAGGGTACAAATACTATTATTATAGGTATAACAGATAAAAACACCCTTGCAGCTACTACAGTTTCTGTCACATATCAAGTAGTTAATCTTACTATTAAAGATGAACTCAATATATCAAAGGTTTATGACCTTTCTTCTGCTACTTCCCTTAATATGGAAGTGTTATTTAACATTTCTGGATATGGTACAAAGACAGTAGAATGGTATATAGATGGTGAACAACTTAGGTTTGTTAAAGAGGAAGATGAAGTAGTAGATGTAGAAGCATCTAGAACTAAGTATATCACTCTATCTAATCTACAACAAGGTAGGCACTCATTACAACTTAGAGCACACTCTATAGTGAATGGTGAGAAGTTCTATACAAATACTTTATATAGAGATTTTATAGTATACACTGGCGCATCTACAGATACTATACTTGGTGTTGCTATTGAGATACCTTCAGAGAATGGTATAATAGGCCCTTCGGATAATGTATCAATATATAATATGGAGCAATATGTTCCATATAGTTTGAGGTTTGCTTCTTATTCTCCTACTAATGAACAAGGTATAGAGGTAGGTATCTATCTTAATGACGAGTTAAAGGGAGCTATAACTTCGAGTAATGATACTGAAAATAACTATACGTTAGTATCTTCTAAGTCTGGAAATAAAGTGTTGAAGCTTGTGTCTGGGAAAGTAGAATATACAATCCCTGTTGTAGTAACTCCTACATCTATGAATATAAGTGACATCACTAATAATCTTGAGCTGGATTTCACAGCTGTAGGAAAAAGTAATTCTTCTCCCAATAGAGATATATGGTCCTATAACGGATATACAGGAACATTCTATGGTTTTAAATGGAATGATGTTTCAGGCTGGGTTAATAATAGATTGTTAATGCCATCAGGGACTTCATTCTCTATAGACTATGCTCCATTGGATAATAACCCTACAGGAACAGGAAAGACTATTGAATTAGAGTTCTCTACATTAAATGTGAGAGAGGATGATGCTGTCATATGTGACCTAAGGAATGTTAGTGGTACTGGATTACTTATAACTGCAACTAAAGTATCATTGACTTCTGAGAATGGTGTTACCGTAGAAACTGAATTTAGGAGTGGTGAGAATGTAAGAATAGCGTTTGTTATAAATAAGAGTAGTGGTACTCTTAATAAGTGCCTTTCTTTTATTTATGCTAATGGCATTATATCTAGAGGAGAGGCATGGTCAGCTACTGATAAATATGATTCTCCTAAAACCATTAAATTCACTGCATCTGATAAAGTAGAAATATCTCTCAAGGCTATAAGAATATATAACACTGCATTAACTTCTGACCAAATTCTCAATAACTATATTCTCTATAGAGATAGTATAGAAGAGATGACCTCTGTATATGAGAAGAATGATGTGTACACAGAAGGAACTACATCTTTTGACCCTAATAAGATGATGAGTAGAGTGCCAGTGATGATAGTAACTGGTGATATTCCAGTACTTGAGAATACCTCTGATAAGAATACTCAGATAATAGTAGATATAGACTACTACAACATGCAGGACCCTACTAGGAACTTTAGTATGGTTAGTGCAGCTATGAGACCACAAGGTACATCTTCCATGGGTTATCCTAAAAAGAATTTTAGAATTTATACACAGAAGGTAGATGGTACAATATTATACGATTCTAATGGAAAGGTTGTTCAAGACAAATTATACTCTTTTAAAGAGGGTTCACAACCTGTTAATTGTTGGTGTCTTAAAGCTGATTACGCAGAGTCTTCTGGTACTCATAATACTGGTATTGCTAAATTGTGGAACAAAGCTCTGTACAATGTTCAAATAGACGGAAAATATGTATGTAGAACTAATGCTCAAAAGGCAGCTATCAATGCAGATTATGAGTATGATGTAAGAACTGCTATTGATGGATTCCCTATACTTTTATTCTATAGAAAGACTAAGAATGATGACCTTATATTTATAGGTAAGTATAACTTTAATAATGATAAATCCACAGAGAGTGTATTTGGATTTAAAGGAATTCCTGGTTTTGATAATTCCAGAATGCAATGTTGGGAAGTACTCAATAATGGTAATTCTTTAGCTCTATTTACTACCTCTGAGAACTTTGATACTAAATGGGAAGATGCTTTTGAAAGTAGATACCCTGATACAAGCAATCCAGACATATCAGACTTAAAGGCCTTTGCAGAGTGGATGAGTACTGTTTCTCAAGAAAACTTTGCTACGGAGAAATGGGAGCACATGGACATCTATAAACTGGCTGCATATTATGTATATATTCTAAGACATGCGGCAGTTGACCAAACTGTAAAGAATGCAATGTTTACTTCAGAAGATGGGTCCCACTTCTACTATATTCACTATGATAATGATACTGTTCATGGTCTTATAAATACTGGTAGACTAAGAGTAAAACCAACAGATGACAGACAGTCTACTGATGATTCTGGTGCTTACTTATTTGCAGGTCATGACTCTAGACTTTGGAATATGCTTGAAAAGGATAAAGAATTCATGGGCATAGTTCAAAAGATAGATAATGCTTTATATTCTGCGGGTATATCATATATCAATATAATTGATATGCTTGATGGAGAGCAGGCAGATAAATGGGTAGAAAGGGTTTACAATCAAGATGCTCAATACAAGTACATTGGACCATATGCAGAGAAAGGAATTGATAACCTATTCATGTTACAAGGTAAAAGAGACTTACATAGAAAATGGTGGTTAGCAAAGAGGTTCTCTATATATGATGCTAAGTTTATTACAGGTCCTTATAAATCACAGTCTATTGAGTTTAAATGTATCAATGGTACTCCTGCTGGTCAACAGTTTACTATTGTATCAGGCTATCCAATAAACTTTGGGTATGGCATTAATGATGAACCAAGAGAAACAGGTATTTATCTCGACAGAGACGGCGAGCATACATTTACTACTACTGAAGTACTTAATGTTGGTGACCCTATTAGAATATATGGTGCTCCTAATATTAAAGTTTTAGATACTAGGAAGATGGCTGATAAGCTAGCTACTATATCAATAGCAGCTGTCTATGATGATAACTTAGGTACTTGTCTTACTCACCTTCGGCTTGGTAGTTCTTCATTAATTAATAATGAGGTTACTGCAATATCGGGATTAAAACAGGCTAAAAGGTTAGAGTTTATAGATATAAGAAGTTTCAAAAAGTTGACTTCATTAGACCTATCAGAACATCAATATATTAAATCAGTATGGGCTTCAAATTCAGGCATAGCTTCCCTACTACTAGCTAAAGGAAGCCCTGTTCAAGTTCTTAAGCTCCCTGCTACTATAACTAATTTAACATTAGAGCAGCTCCCACTCTTAGCTTATAGTGCCATAACCTTTGATGATATTAAAACTCTGAAGAATATAAGTATCAAAGATTGTCCTCTTGTAAGCAATAACTTTGATTTTATCTATAATTGGTTCAATAGTAAAACATCAGACTCAAGTGAATGTTCACTAGTAATGAATAATATAGATTGGACTAATGTAGATACTGCACAGTTACTTAGTTTAAAGGCTCTTGGTACTCTTAAATTAAAGGGTAGGATTAAACTAGTTGAAGTGAGTGAATCTCAGTTATCTGAGCTTCAGGCAGTGTTTGGAAATAATATATTTAATTCATCATCTGAGTTATATATCATAGCTCCTCCTGCTGTATACTTAGTTGGTCCTGAGTCTTTAACTGAAGGTGGTACTGGTAAATATTCATGTGTTGTATCTGGTGCTGAATTACAATCAGCCTCTTTCTCTATAACATCAGGTAGCAGCTCAGCAATAACTCTAGATTCTACTACTGGTGTATTAACTACTACAGAAGGTGCAGGTGGTAGAGTAATTACTGTGCAATTAATAGCTAAAACACGAAAGGAGGGAGAGACCAAAGTCACAACCACAACAAAGACAATGACTACTAGGATTCTTTCAAAGACGTACCCCTCAAGTGGGGACACAACACTTGAAGGAGATAGTCAGTTAGGAGCAGAGACTACTTATACAATAAAACACTCCAATACTTATACAGGAGATTTTAATGTAACTTGGTCTTTAACTGGTCTTGATGGTTATGCAGAAATTACAGAGTCTAATAAAACTTCTTGTACTATAAAAAGGCTTCAAATCATTAATACTGTTATAAGTGGTACTCTAACAGCAAAATTCACTAAAGTTTATAATGGTTCTGCATTATTTACTTTATCAAAGTCTGTTCAGTTAGTTAATGATGACATTGCTGTTGCTGATGCTAAAATAGCAAAAGTATTCTATGATGCTAAATTATGTGCCAATAGTACTTATGTTACTAAAGAAGAAGCTACTTCAATTACTGCGGATGATATACAGCCTGGCTCTACTGAAAGTACTTCTATATTTAAGTCATTAGCGTCAGATTACAAAGGTGATTTTAGTGGATTTAAGTACTTTACATCAGTTACTGCTATAAGACCGTATATGTTTGCTAACAAAGGCTTTGAGAAGTTATGCCTTCCCAGTACTATAACCGCTATAAAAGTAAACGCAGGTCTTAATTATATTACACACCTAGAAATAAATGAGGGGCTTTCAGAGATGTACATACAATTTGCAGGGCAATACCTTAGTCTTCCAAACACAACTTCTCCAGCGAATGGTACTCTAGAACTTTACATAAATCCTAGTGGCATGACTGTCACAGGGGGCAATAGTTTAACTCAAGCAGTTTCCTATAGATGTGAGCTAGTACAGAATGCTCCTATTGATGCCCTATCAATAGAGAGTACAAACATCAGAGCAATTTATAGTAATGGAAGAGTCCTAGTAAAGCTTGTGGTAGGAGGAGACGCGGCATTACCTACTACTATCACAGCACCTCCAGGAGGGTACTTTAAAGATATGAGTACTTCACAAAAGGCGATTCTTGAAGAAGTTAATACTAACGTATATAAGGTAACTAATGAACTCTATTATGCTACATTAATTATAGAAACCAATATATCTGAGCAAAAACCTGACTTCTTTGTCACTTATATCAATCAGGATGGCAAAAAGGTCCAAAATACAGTTAAGGCAGGCACTCATATATTACCCATAAAGTATAATACCACAGTTGTTGTAGTAGGCTCAGAGATAGAAAACTATACTTGTGATACGGGTGTATGGCATCATAACCTTGATAATAAATATACAGGTAATATACGTGTAAAGTATGTAGAAAATTCTGGTATATATATCCAACATACAGATGGTGCTCTTTATACCACAGATGATTGGAAGTCAAAAGGCTTTGTTAATGAGGAGGCAATGGGTGTTGCAGTAGTCAGACCAATTAGTGGTAGCTTTGTTATTGCTAAAGAGGAGAGTTCTGGATCGGCATGGGGAGGTTATGACACTACTATTACAGAGATAGTTACAAGTACTTCAGAATCTACAGCAGTTTTAGATAATGATGGATTTGGTAATACATCTAAGATTATCGAGCAACTAGCTGGAGTCATTGACAGTAAAGGGGTAGCAGGAGCACCCGCAGCAGAATACTGTGCAGGATATGCGTTTCCTGACGGAAAGCCAGGTTATCTCGGTGCTTTAGGAGAATGGAAATGTGTATCTGACAATAGAACTGCTATTGGAGAGGCTATGCGGTTGATAGGGGGTGTTGAAATAAATTTTAATTACTGGTATCAGACCAGTACTCAAGCAAGTACTTCTCTGTTTTGGGTATACCACTTCGCTTTTTCCGGTAGTAGAACAATTTCTAAGGCTTATGATAAGGTCAGTATTCGGGCTTTTTGCCCACTCTCTTAATTATAGTACAACTTTTCCCAAGGTATTTAAATATACCTTGGGTCAAAAGTTGCAAGGAGTAGTTTTAAAAATTAACCACAATGATAAGAGTAACTAATTTAAAAGACTATTACACACCAATATCAGTTAGCGGTAATATAGTTAAAATAGCTTTTGATTATAAGCCCTTCTATGACATTGATGAAGATGGTAATAAAGTAGAGTCCAATGTAGGAACATGGGCTGAGCATGTGTTCAGGAATAAGCCTTCTTTAAGTCAAGTAAAAGACTTTATTCTTACAGAGATAAATAAGAGAACTGATAGGCTCATATTGTCAGGCTTTGTGTGGAAGGGTGTTCCTGTATGGCTCTCTATGGAGAATCAACTCAATTACAAAACAGCCTATGACCTAGCTGTACAAACAAATGGTCAAGTACTTCCTACCTTCAAGTTTGGCACTACAGAGTCTCCTGTATATTATAAGTTTGAAAGTCTGGAGGATTTAAAGGATTTCTATATCAGTGCTATGTCCTATGTTACTGATACTTTAGCCGCTGGGTGGCAGGAGAAAGACAAGATTGATTGGACGGTATATGAAGACTTGTTAAAATAAAAAGTTATGAGGAGTTTATTGATAGCAATCTTAATCTTCATAGTGGTCTCTTGTACTACTACTAAGTATGTAGACAGACCAGTTCTAGTGGAGACTGTAAGAACTGAATATGTAAATCAACTGTATAAAGACAGTATCTTTGTTCATGACAGCATTGACAGATTCATAAGTGGAGACACAGTACATCAGTATAAGTACAAGTATATTTACAAATACTTTAACAGGACTGACACTGTTGTCAAAACAGATAGTATTGAAGTACCAGTTGAGATTAAGACCACTGAAGTAAAAGAAGTCAACAGAATTAAAGGCTATCAATCATTCCTTATGTGCTTTGGGTTTGTATTTATTCTTATCCTGGTTTATAAGGTTATTAAGTTTATAAAAACCATCCTTAACAAGGGTACCTAACAAGTAAGATTGCTTGAAATAACAGAACTCAAATTAAAAACCAACATTAGAAATGGTTGAAACGGAAACACTTCTTACTGGAGGTATAGGGTTACTTACTACTGTGGTTAGTGCTTGGGCTTCTTGGATATTTGCCAGAAAGAAGTACAATAGCGAAGTAGACAACAATCTGATACAAAACATGCAAGAATCTCTTGACTTTTACAAGAAGTTGTCTGATGATAACAGGACAAGGCTGGAAGAGGTTCTAAAGAGAAATGAAGATTTGGAAGAGGAAGTTAGAGAATTAAGAACTCAACTGTTTAGTCTTATGAATTCTATTTGTACTGACCTCTCTTGCCAAATTAGGAGAAGAGAATTTACTAACTTAACTACACTCAAAAATAAAGAAAGTAAACCTGAATAACCTGTATGAGTCTCCCTATCCCCCAACGGATATTAATGTTCTATGGGTGGACAAAGATGAATCAACTGGAGACATTAGAGCAATTCACAGATATGACCGTGCTGCTAAGGCATGGGCTCCTTATCTAGTAGCAGTTGACTACTTAATAGTCAGTGTGGTTGTAGTGCTCATACTCAGTTATTCACTGAAAACTTTGTAGTTGCACTCCAAGGTCAGACTGCTCTACCTACAGCAGTAACACTTACCAATGTGGGAAGAGACCAGTTCGGGTCTAATATAAATTGTGGATGTGCTTTCTCATACACAATAAATGACTCTCTGACTCTTGCTATAACACCAGCGGCATAAATTAACCAACTAAACTATTAACAATATGTTTTCCAACTTAAGAACTAACAGTCAACTATACATACTTCACAAAGAATCTACCCCATATATTGAAGTGGGTCAGGTACTGAGTGTCTCTCAGCCTCAACCTAGATTCCCAGTAGCTAACTTTATGAATCCTCAGGAACTCGTAGTAGATGTTGTAGTGAGGATAAATGGCAATGATATTACATTACAGAAACTCCCTGCAAACCTTGATGTTGCAGACCAAGGAACTGCTAATGGTGCTTTGGTCATAACTACATCAAGAGAAGCTATGAACTCAGAGGTGGATTCCCTCAGACAGAAGAGTCTTGGCATTCTTAATAGCGTTGATTACCATAAGAAAATAGTTCAAGATTGCGAAGTATTACTACAAAGACTAAACCCAGAGTTTGCTGAACAAAAGCAACAGAAGCAAGAGATAGATATGCTCAAGTCTCAGATGTCAGAGATGATGAGTGGTATGAAAGAACTGATGGCTCAATTTAAGTCTAAGGAGGACACAACTAAATCATAGGATATAGGAAAGATTTTTCAAATAACTGAAGACTACGAAGAAAGAGGTAGAGGTATGAGAAGGGAAGATGAGGACTATATGCTTGAAAAGGCTTTCAAAGAAGGTTGTGAACATGGCTATAGAAAGGCTATGAGAGAAGCAGGCTTCGATGAAAGAGGTGGCTATAGGAAAAACTATAGGGAAGGCTTTGAGGAAAAGATTGAAAAACTCAAAGAAAAGTATAGATAACTATGGGTCTCAGGCAGCAGTTCAAGATAAGGAAGTATGACTGGGATGTGGTTATATACTACACTGTAGATGAGAAGCAGAAGACTGAGATAGTCACTGAACTTAAAGAGCTTCAGCCTGACAAAGAAACCTTTGAGAAATTGGAAAGGAACTTGATGAACTCAGAACTGGATACAGGTTTCATTTACTCAAGCTTCTACAAGAAATTCTCACTTATAGTCATACACAAGGCTTCGAGTATAGGAGAATTTGTTAACACCTTTGAGCATGAAAAGAACCATCTTGAAATGCACATATGTGAGGCTCTTGACATTAATCCTTACTCTGAGGAAGCTGCAATACTTAGTGGTGAGACAGCTATGCAAATACTCAATGAGGCATTGTACAACATAGCTGAGCTATAAATATAAAGGGAGACATTATGTCTCCCTTTATTTTTACATTTTTATTTACATTCTATTAATATTTCATTTAGTCTGTTGTGCAGTATTAAAACTTTTTCTACCTTTGCAGAGAAGTTTAATAATGAGAAGTTATATGGAAGAACTATCACTAGACAACATCCTCACAGGTTCTGAAATAGAGAACTTGTTTGTAGATGAGGAAACACAGGAATCTGCACCTGAAGATACAGATAAAGAAAAAGAAGATAAGCCCGAAGAGGGCAAGGAAAAGAAAGAAAAAGAAACTACTGAGGTTAATGTAAACTCTTTATTTACAGAACCAGAGAGCGTAGGTAGTGAAGATGTAGAGGAAAAGGAAGATACTAGCCCTGACAAAGACAGTACTTCTCCCAAATTTTACTCTTCCATTGCCAAAGCCTTTGCAGAGGAGGGTATCTTCCCAGACCTTGATGAAGACACTATTTCCAAAGTAGAAACCCCTGAAGACCTTAGGAAACTAGTAGATGAGCAGATTAAGGCTAGTCTTGATGAGAAGCAGAAGAGAATTGATGAGGCTCTCAATGCAGGAGTGGAACCTGATACTATAAGACAGTATGAAGGTGCCCTCAACTATCTTGACAGTCTTACTGATGATACTATTACAGCTGAGACTGAGGAGGGAGAGAAGCTGAGGAAACAACTTATATATCAAGACTTCATCAACAGAGGTTACAGCAAAGAAAGAGCCTCAAGAGAAGTTCAGAAATCTCTTAATGGAGGCACTGATGTAGATGATGCAAAAGAGGCTTTGAAAAGCAATAAGGAATACTTCAAGTCTAAGTATGATGAAGTAGTTGAAGATGCCAAGAAAGAAGAAGAAGCAGAAGTAACAAAGAGGAAGGAGCTGGCTACTCAGCTCAAGAACTCAATCCTCACTGACAAGAAAGTCTTTGGTGAGATAGAGGTTGACAAGGCAACAAGGCAAAGAATCTATGACAACATTGCCAAGCCTGTCTATAAAGACCCTGATACTGGGGAAATGCTCACTGCTATTCAGAGGTATGAGATTGAACATAGGACAGAGTTTCTCAAGAACCTTGGTCTTATATTCACACTCACAGATGGCTTCAAAACACTTGATGGTCTTGTAAAAGGTAAAGTAAGAAAAGAAGTAAAAAAAGGGTTCAGAGAACTGGAAAATACTCTAAACAATACTGCTAGAACCTCAGATGGTAATCTTAACTATGCAAGTGGAGTTGATTCAGAATCCTTTATAGGTAAGGGCTGGACCATTGATGCTTAACAAAATATAACCAATAATCAATTTTATTTATGGCTGGAAAACTGAATAAGTTCCAAATGATTGGCTTTTCTCACTGGAAAGGTCTGACTAAGGACAACCACCTTGGTCAAATCTTCCAGCTTGCTCCACAGAAGGCTACTAACCTAATGGTACAGCTGCTAGCTTGGTATAGGGGAAAAACCCTTGATACCTTCCTAAGTCAGTTCCCTACAAAAGAGTTTGAAGATGACTCAGAATATTACTGGGATGTAATTGGCTCTACCAGAAGGAATATTCCTCTACTTGAGGCAAGAGATGAGAATGGTAATGTAGTGACCGCAGCAACTGTAGCTAATGTAGGTGTTGGCACAGCTGTGTTTGAGCTTGTCTTCCCTGAAGACTGGTTTGCTGATGGCGAAGTTATTGTAGGTAATCTGAATGAAGTATACCCCATGAGGATTCTTGGTAATCCAAGAATGGAAGGTACTAATGCAGTTTACAAGGTAGAACTCATGGGTGGTATCACTCAGGGTATTCCTGCTGAAAGACTGCTTCCAGGAGAGAGATTCAGTTATGAATATGCTCCTGTTGAAAAGGCACTTTCGAGGAAAGTTGGTGATGTTAGATTCACTTCTCCTGTATCAATGAGAAATGAATGGTCTACTATCAGAATCCAACACAAGGTACCTGGTAATATGCTTAACAAGAAGCTTGCCTGTGGTATCCCTGTAACGAAGGAAACTCCTACAGGTTATACTAAGTCTGTAGTTAACATGTGGATGCACTATGTTGACTGGGAAGTTGAGCAAACATTCTCTGAATACAAGAACAACATCCTTGCTTTTGGTAGAAGCAACAGAAATAACAATGGTGAATACATGAACTTCGGTAAGTCAGGCGAAGTTATCAAGATGGGTGCTGGTCTATTTGAACAGATGGAAGTAGCAAATACTCAGTACTACAATAGATTCAGCTTGAAACTTCTTGAAGATGCTCTGTATGAACTATCTGCATCCAAGCTTGATTTTGGTGACAGATACTTTGTCATCAAGACAGGTGAAAGAGGTGCTATCCAGTTCCACAAGGCTGTACTTCAGACTGTAAGTGGATGGACTCAGTTCACACTGAATGGTGATGCACTTAACATTGTTGAAAAGACTCAAAGCAATCTGCACACTAATGCTCTTGCAGCTGGCTTCCAGTTTGTAGAGTATAGAGCACCGAATGGTGTAAGAGTGAAGCTTGATGTTGACCCATACTATGATGACCCAATAAGAAACAAGGTACAGCACCCTGATGGTGGTCCTGCCTTCTCTTACAGGTATGACATCATGTACATTGGTACTATGGACCAACCCAACATCTTCAAGTGTAAGATTAAGGGACAAGATGAGTTCAGAGGCTATCAATGGGGATTGAGGAATCCATTTACAGGTCAGCTTGGTAATCAGTTCATGTCATATGATGAAGATTCAGCTACCTTCCATAGAATGGCTACTCTTGGTGTCTGTGTTCTTGACCCAACTAGAACAATGTCACTTATCCCTGCTATTCTACAGGGCTAAAAATCAAATAAGGGGGAGAGGGCAATTCTCTCTTCCCCTTTCTTTAACTTTTTAAGGAGAAGATATGGCAAAGAAAAATATGGAAGAAATAAATGTAGCTCAGATTGATTTATCTGATGAACTACCTCTAAAGGAAGTGCCTACGGCTGCACCTGTAGTTGAGGAACAGCCTATGAGAAAGGCACCAAGACAGCTGATTAACTGTCTTAGAAATGAAAGAATAATTGTAAGACATATACCCAAGCTTGGTGGTATGATTACTAATCCTAAGCATATCCTCTATGGAGGTATGGCTGAAAATGCTACCAAGATATTTACAGTACCTAGACTGAGCTCAGGTATGTATGTAAATGTACTGACAGATGATGAGAAGGCTTTCCTTGAGCACATCATGAGACTTGAGGTAAATGCTCTTTCTATCTACAGAAAAACAGATAACTTCTGGGATGATACAAATGATAAAGGTATTTCAAGGGTAAGACTTACCAAACAGGATAATTACCTCAATCTATCAGACCCTGAAGATTATATAAGATATAAGATTCTTCTAGCCAACAAGAACTATATTGCCCCATCACTTGAAGCATTGCAGGATGCTCCTAAGGCAAGTTATCAGTTTGTAATCATTTCTGAGGGAGATGAGACAAAGAATGCCAAGGTTAATATGAGTACCACAATGAAGTGCTATAAGGAGTTTGGCAAGATAGAGGAGGATGCAGACACTTTAAGAGTAGTTATTGAAACTATTGACGGAAGACCTCTTGCATCTACATCTAAACTTGAGTTCTTACAGACTAGGGCTAATGACCTCATTCAGGCAGATAGTAAAATCTTCCTTAGAGTTATCAGTGACCCAATGCTTCCTACAAAGGTTCTTATCAAGAAGTCTATTGAAGCAGGTCTTATCTCTAATAGAGGAAACTATCTATATCTGAGGAGTGATAATACTCCACTATGTGAGGCTAATGAAGAACCTACACTCAACATAGCAGCTAAGTATCTTAACAACCCTAAACATCAGGAAGTAAAGTTCAGCTTGGAGGCTAAATTAAAATAACCTGCTCTATACTTATAGAGTAAAAAAGAACATTATGACTAATTTAGAGTTTAGTAATGAGTTTGATGTGCTCTATAATAATATCACAAGTAATCAGGCTCCAGGTCTTGATGAGTATGAAAAGTCTGTGTTTTTAACAAAGGCTCAAGATGAAATCATCAAAGCTTACTTCAACCCAAGGACAAATAAAACGCAGGAGGGCTTTGATGGTAATGAGAAGAGACAGATTGACTTCTCTATGATTATGAGGAGTCATGTCTATACTTACTCCAAAGGAGCACCAGACCCATTTACTACTTCTTTCTTTGACCTTAGGGACAACACTAAAGCAGTTGCTCTTAATCCTGACATTTTAATGTTTGTCAATGAATATGTTGAAGTTACAAGAAATGATAAAAAAAATGTCAGGCTTACAGTAGTTCCAATAAACTATATGGAATACTCAAGACTTATGAGTAAACCATTCAAGAGACCCATCAAGAACCAAGCATGGAGACTACTTGATAATAGTGATGGAATCAAGAAAGCAGAGCTTATTGTAGGACCTATAGATACTATAACAAAGTATGTAACAAGGTATGTAAAAAGACCTAGAGCTATCATCCTTGATGTTTTATCTGATGGCACATCTCTTGATGGTTATGTAGGAGCTGATAAGGAGGGTAATCCAACAACTGACGTAAGTAAAGCTACACAAGGAATTACTTGTGAGCTTGACCCAATTCTCCACCCTGAGATTCTACAGAGGGCGGTTGAACTTGCAAAAGCAGCATATACTGGTGACCTTGCTTCGCAGCTTGCTCTTGGTCAGAATTCACAAACCAATATGGGTATTGTAACTCAAAGTAAATAATTATGACAAATGAAGAGTTCTCAAATGAGTTTGATACTTTAGTTAATAGTAATTCTACTTTTAGTTCCACTCTCACTCCATTGGAGTTTGATGAATATGAGAAGTCTGTATTTCTTACAAAAGCACAAGAGAGTGTAGTAATAGCCCTCTATAAGGGAACTCTTACAGGAGATTCATTTGAAAAGACAGAAGAACTGAGAAGATATTTGGATAGTCTTGTGAAGACCTACTCTACTAGTGAACAAGTAGTAGGAAAGGTGCTTACAAGTAATTCATATCTCTTTAAACTCCCCAAAGACACTTGGTTTATAACCTATGAGGCTGTTGAATCAAAAGATAAAAGGCTGGGCTGTACCAAAGGTTCTACTATGGAAGTAGTTCCTGTTACTCAGGATGAACTTCACAAAACCCTTAGGAATCCATTTAGAATGCCCAACGAGAGGAGGGTACTAAGGCTTGATACAGAAGGAAATACTGTTGAACTTATCTCAGTCTACAGCATAGATAAGTATTGGATTAGATACCTTTCTAAGCCTGACCCTATCATCCTAATTGATTTACCCGAGGGTATTACTATTAATGAGGAGAGAGTAGCAACTAAATGTAAATTAAATCCTGCAATACATAGAGTGATACTAGAAATGGCAGTTAGCCTTGCCTTGAAGAGTAGAGCCAATGCAGGTAAGTAAAAACTTAATAAAATAAATTTATGGTATTTTCAACTAACCAAGTAAGACAACTTTATGTAGTCACAGCAGTACAAGGTACTGCACAAAAGACAGATGGTAAAGTGAGTGAGTCAGATACTGCTGGTACCATTGCTCTCAAGGCTGATGCTGAAAGTAAGAACCTGTACTTCCAATACAAGGGAGCTGACAACCTTATGAGGAGTGACCTTATCAATAAAGATAATATCCTCTATGTAAAGGCTGTAAGTGCAGAAGCTGATGCTCAGAAACATGCACTTAAGAAAGCTGTGGTTAAACTTGATTCGAATGTAAATGGAGGTGAGCCTATTGGAGGACAGGATTACATCCTTAGAATCTGTATCAACCCTTATATAGGAATGTCAGATGAAGAACCATACTTCAAGTATGGTGCTGTTCATGCTATGAAGGGTATGAAGCCTTCTGAGTTTTATACTAAGCTTGCAGCTTCTCTCTATAAGAACTTCAGCAGAGAGCTAGGCAAAATGCTTGAGTTTACTATTGCTGACAAGGTTGTAGGAAGAGTTAAAACTACTGCTGATGGCACTGAATCTCTCATAGACACTACTGGTGCAGCTATCACTGTTCCTGAAGAGTATGTTGATGGTATAACTATCACTGAAGTAGAGCAGGAATGGACTCTTGGTATCAAGGAACAGACTAATGTTAACTTCACAGTTACTCCTACTACTGTCATCTCTGATGGAGATGAAGTTAAGTGGGGCACTGTCACTTATGATAAGAGTGATACTGTAAGGAATAATGGTAGAAAGATAGCAGACCTTGAGTATTTCTGTATGGGTGAAAGAGGTGACCAGTATAGAAATGTTGGATGGCCTAACAGCATCCAAACCAAGTATCTTGTTGACCCTAGCACTGCATACAATATTCTTGAAATCCACTATGCTTATGTGGGTCCTAATGAAGGACCACAAAGGTCAGAGAAGGACATCACTATTGTATGTGACAACAAGACAAATCTAAACAAGCTCATTGGTCAGTTTGCAGCTGCCTCTGGGGTAGATATTGCAGAACTAGCCTAATCATAAGGGAGGTCACAAGCCTCCCTTTTTTATTATACTCCCATGATAAAGTACAATACACTAAAGATAGAAGGCAACAATCTTATAATAGACTTTGAGGTTGAGGACAAGCCATACTATAGCAATATCAGTATAGAAGGTGTGAGAGTTGACACTCCCCTTACCTATGGAACTGACACTCCATATTTTATTCAGAATGAAGATGATGTAACAAGATATAAGACCGAAATCCCTATTTCTGATGTCAAGAAGGAGCTTCTTATTATTACTCCACAGGTGCATGTTGAACTTCCCCCTGACACTCCTTGTGGAGCTGATGTAATTGATATGGCTGCTGTCTATGACAGAAATGTTCTGCTTGATAAAGGACTTGGATACCTTAAGGAACTGGGGGATACTTGTGAAATACCAAGAGGCTTTGTAGATTTCATACTTAAGAGATATGCTCTTGACATGGTTATAGATACCTGTAACTATAGTATGGCTATCAAGTATTGGAAGATGCTTACAAGGATAAAAGGGACTACTATAAAAGGATGTGGATGTAATGGAAAATAATAGACTTTATGACACTCTTAACAGGTACTTTAAGAGACTGTCTCAAGTAGGTTATATTCCTGACAATGACACATTCTCTGTTCTAGTACTGGCTTATATTACAGAGCTGAAGGAAAAGACTTCTCTTACGTCTGAGCAGAACTTTATTATAGAGAAGGCTCTCTCATGTTTACAAGGAAGTTGTCTTATCCCTTATAACTCTTGTAAAGGAACTTGTTTACAGTAAAAAATAAAAATTATTATGCTGTTGTGAAAGTCAAGAATTATTCTTACCTTTGCAACAGCATTTTAATTTTATAAGGATATGACATATAGAGAGATTACATATATGTGCCTTGATTCTCTTAAGGTAGCATCAGATGATTCATACATGACTTTGGAACATGTTCTCTTCCTTATATCAAAGATAAGAGCTTTAGTACTTAAGCAAAGATATTCTGATGTAAGAAAGGAGATACCTCAAAGTAACTATCAGACATTATGCTTAGACCTTATACAGGTACCAGCTATTGCAGGGGAACCTTGTGAAGGAGGAACTTATCTAAGAAGTGAACAGAAAATTCCTTCAACCATGTCTATAGGAACCAACACTATTTACCCTGTAGACTTCTACCAAGGAACTCATATTACTTATGTTAGTAGAGAAAGGATGAGATATGTAGGTGAGAACAGATGGCTTAAGAACATTATCTATGCGTCAAAAGGGCCTGATGACTACCTATACTTCAAGTCAAGTAATCCTCAGTACCTTTATCTTGAAAAGGTAAGAATGACAGGCATCTTTGAAGACCCTGAAAAAGCAGCAGAGTTGGAGTGTGATTCTGATATTAAACCATGTGATGTACTGGACAGGGATTTCCCTCTTGAAGAGGGACTTGCATCTACAGTAATTGAACTCACAGTCAAGTATCTCTCAGGTGCAGTCTATAGACCTAAAGACCAAGATAACAATGCTAATGATGACCTATCTGACCTTGTTGCCTTTATGAGGAAAAACATGAAGTCAAACTTTCAAAAGCAGATTGAAGACTAATGGATGAGTTCAGAAAACAAGTACTCAAGATTAATGGACCAAGAGTCCATAAGGTAAACAATTCATATGGAGTATATGATATATACAAGTATATCAGAAAGAACAAATGGTTTGATATAGGACAGCCTGTCACAGAACATCAGTTCTACTCCATAATAAGAAGAATGAATAACCTTCTTGCTGATGCACTCCTACATGGTCATGATATAGAGTTACCATGTAGGATGGGTGCCATAGAGGTGAGGAAGTATGATGCAAGAATCTCAATTGAGAATGGTAAGGTAAAGACTAACCTACCTGTAGATTGGGACAGAACACTTAAATTATGGTCAGAAGATGAGGAAGCCTATAAGGAAAGAACACTCATTAAAATGGAGGAGAAAGAGATATTTTCTATCTTTTACAACAGGACAGCGGCTAACTACAAGAATAAATCGTTCTATGAGTTTAGACCCAATAGACAATTAAAACTAATGATTAAAAGAAGAATCAAAGCTGGAAAATTAGATGCTTTTATGTTATGTGGAATGACTTAAGTATGAAAGAAAGAGCAGCTCTTATTAAGTTAGGTGTTGAGAGCGGAGTATATGATATAGATGAAATAAAAAATAGTTATAACCAATATAAAAGTGGAGGTTATAAACCATCATATTCAATAAAAAAGAGAATATCTGATTGGGAAGGAAGTTCAATGAAAACTAATAGAGGTTTTGAGGATGAAGCTAGAAGTTTTAATATGGTGCTTCCTCAAGATACAATATCAAGACTTACTCAAGAACAACTTGATGGTTTATACAGTTATAGTTATAATGTAGGTTCTGGAACTTTTAAAAAGAGAGTTGCTCCTATACTTGCAAACTATATAGCAGGAAGAGCCACTGCACAAGATGTGCAGAGTGCTATGTGGGCTAGTAAAGATAAGAAACTTAGGGGACTGGCAAAAAGAAGAAATGTTGAAAGAGCCATGTTTGGAAGTTACAATCCTACTTATGATGCTCCAAAAATTGATATTCCTACATTAGATGTTAATCCTATTTTTACAGAGAATGTTGTTGAACCCCCTCAATTAGAATTAGATGATACGCCTAATTTAGAAATACCAACTATTGATAATCCTGTACCCAGTTCTACAGAAGAAACAGATTATAATAGCTTTAATCCATTCAATAATATCCTTAGTATATTAGGAACAATGGAAAGTCCAAGAAAAATAAATATCCATATATAATGGAAAGATACGTTTCAATTAAAGAAATTTTAGACAACCTGCTTGATAATCCTTTACTTCAAGATTTAACACTTGAAAGGGTAGTCAATTATGCTGTCAGATTCATACAGAAGGTAGGTATGCCATCAATCTTTCTTGAGAAGACAGAGGAGATTGAGATAGAGAACTATAGAGGCGAACTGCCTTGTGACTTCTATGAGATGATACAGGTGAGAGCAATAGGACACAACTGTGATGGGGTGTTTCATGAAGTGTTCAGGTACTCCACTGACTCATTCCATATGAGTCCTAATAAGACAAAGGATAATGACCTTACATATAAATTACAAGGTAGTTGCATTTTTACTTCTATGAAAGAGGGAACTATCGAAGTAGCATATAGGGCATTCAATACTGATGAGGAGGGCTTTCCCCTCATACCTGAGAATGGCTCTTTTGAAGAAGCTCTTGAACTCTTCATAAAGGTAAAGCATTTCACTGTACAGTTTGAACTTGGCAAGATTACACAACAGGTTCTACAACATGCAGAACAGCAATATGCTTGGGCAGTAGGACAGGCTCAGTCAGACCTTGTAAGACCTTCTATTGACCAGTTACAATCTTTCACCAACTCTTGGAATACCTTGATACAAAGAACTACTGAGCATAGTCAGGGATTTAAGAACAATGGTACCCAAGAGAAAATAAAGCTTCAATAATTATGCAGCAAGATAACCATGTATTTCAAGGGCTAAGAAGAGATAATCATCCGATAAGACAAGATGCTAAATTTCTTTGGGATGCCCATAATATAAGATTTACAGCCAGGGATGATAATACTTTATTATCAATGACTAATGAAAGAGGTACAGAACCTATTGATACTGTTGATATTAAAGGTTTATATGTTGGACATTGTATTATAGGGGAATATATAATTGTTTTCACTGAATATAAAAGAGTAGTTAAAACTAATTATATTTATAGAATTTCTAAAGTAAATGACACTTGGAAAAGTGTACAAATATATGAGGGAGATTTAAAAATGAATTGTGAAAATCCCCTTCAAACTTTAGGAATATATGAAGGTGATTTAGTACAAAAAGTTTATTGGGTAGATGGCATTAATCAACCAAGAGCTATTAATGTAGTAGCTGATAAATTAATGTATGACAAAGACATTTCTGAATTAACAAGTACTGAAAAATCTAAATTATATCCACAAGGATGCTTTGACTTTGTACAAGAATTAAGTCTTAATGAAGAAATAACAGTTACTAGAGAAGAAGGTGGTGGAGCATTTCCACCAGGTACTATACAATACGCATTCTCTTATTATAATAAATATGGACAAGAAACTAATTTGTTCTATACTACTGAATTATTTAGTACTTCTTTTATAACTAGAGGAGGTAGTCCAGAAGATGTAGTCAATAATACTTTTCATATCTCTATTGAAAACCCAGAAACTAGATTTCAATATCTTAGAATCTATTCTATACATAGAACATCTATTGATGCTACACCTACTGTTAAGATAGTTACTGATGTAGAAATTACTAATGATTCTACTAAAATAGTATATATTGATACGGGACTAACAGGTAGTAATATAGACCCAACAAAAATGCTTTATATTGGAGGAGAGTCTATTATAGCTGGCACTATTGCTGAAAAAGATAATACTTTATTTCTAGGTAATATAGAACTTAAAAGACAATCTATTTCAGATGAGATTAAAGATAATCTTAAATTTAAAGAAAAGAATAATAAAATATCAATAACTGCATCTTCTAGAGACATAACATTAAATAATATTAATGACTCAAACTCAGTATATGAATATAATAATCAATTGTCTATAGGTAATACATCTACATTTAAAATAGGTGATATTTATAGATTAGGTGTTCAGTTTCAACATAAGAGTGGAAAGTGGTCAGAACCTTGTTTTATAAAAGACTATACTATTCCTAGAACAAATAAACCAAAAATAGAAAATGATGTATTGACATTACCCAGTATTGAGGTTACCATTGATAGTGAAACTATAAAATTATTAGATGACCTTGATTATAAAAAGGCTAGACCTTTAATAGTTCTTCCTACTATTTATGATAGAATGGTTATTGCTCAAGGTATACTATGTCCTACTGTATTCAGTGTAAAAGATAGAGTGTCCAATACCCCATTTGCTCAATCTTCTTGGTTCTTTAGACCAATGTCTGAAGTAATTGACAATACTAAAGATATAGGAAAAGGAGCAACAGTCTCTTTTGCACATCTAGAACCTTTAAAAACAGGAAGTGATAGAGGAGCAGAAATACAAAACATGACTTCCACTACATTTGCGGAAGCTAACTATGCTGCTAAAAAAGACAGAGACACAAATAATAACACATTCTTTATAGACCAATCTATTGTAACTATGCACTCACCAGATATAGAGTTTGATGATAGTACCAAACAAGCTCTGGAGAATGGTGAATTTGAACTTAATATTGTAGGTCTAACAAATTTTAAATCCAATGCTAGTGATATAAGTATTCAGACTTCTTCAAGTGTTCCATCTCCCAATGATGTTGGTTTTTTCCATAAAACATTTCTTACTACAGATTATGAAAATAAAGGTATGGTAGCAGGTATGTTTTATAAAAGTCATTTAATTGATGATTCTAAAAATGCCGAGTCATTTGGTGGTTATAACGCAACTGAAAAAAATTGGGAATTAAATTGGCTTGTATATCCTTGGCATAGGTCTGGGTCATTAAATAATGATATAGTTAGACCAAGTGATAAAGGTACTAGAACTTCTGTATTAAAAAGAAAAGTAATATCTAATATTAGATTTTCTCCTGATAATATTTGGTTAAAGGCTGTGTGGAGTTCTAAGAAGAAAGATAATACTACTGGTATTACACCAATATCTATTTTTAGTAGTAATGAAATATCTCTTATTAAAATTCCAATACCTAAAAACTCAGGTATAAAGGTTCTTAATTATTATGGTAATGTAGATACTTTAATTACAACAGATAATGAGTATACATTTTATGTATCTCCAAACACAGGGGTTGATTTAAATGGTTCTGGTGTTGTAGCTAATTCATTTACTAAGTATCCGTTACAGAATATAAAAGCAAATTATATATTTTCTGGAGATTATCATAAACAATTGCAAACTACTACAGACCCAGTAAGAATGAAATATAAATCTACTGACCATGCTGTATTTGCCCTTAATTATTTAGATAACGCCTCTCCAGTAATACTGCCTAGTATAAATTTTTCTAATTCTGGTACAGATACATTTATAAATAAGTATACAAATATTAATACTGTTCCTTTTTGGTCAAATAAAAAGGATGATACTCCTGAAGTTGTAGGAAGAGCAGAGATAGAATATTGGCCGGCTCTAGCTGGAGAGGCTGATTATATTGAAGAAGCTATACTAAAAGACTTGAAGGATAAGTATAGTGACTGTGATGTTGGTACATATGCTATATGTACTTGTTCTAGTAGACCATCTGAGAGTAATTTCGCTGATTTATATCAAAGAACTGTAAATGACACTTCTCCTTGGGTAAAAGTAAGTTTAAATAATTTAAACGCTGTATATGAAAGTATAAAAACAGCAACCTATTGGCGAGTACAAAATAATGGACAGGAAAATGTTCTTGCAAAACTTGAAGCTGGATTAGTGTATTCTGTAAAACAGGATACTATAAAAGCTCCTGATGATAAACTTTATGCTTGTCTCTTTTTAGCAGAGTTAAGAAGAAAGGCTGAACCTGCTAATATATTTGGAGGAAAATCTGATGAGGCTTTAAGAAACAATTTATGGATTCCAGCAGGAAAACCTGTTGATTTAAATGAACCTATAGATTTTATATATGGAGATACTTATTATCAAAGGTATGATTGTTTAAAGACTTATTCTTTTACAACAGAAGATGAGAATAGTGTAGTTGAGATAGCTTCCTTTATGTGTGAATCTAGAGTTAATTTAGATGGTAGATATGATAGAAATAGGGGTCAAATAAGTAACTTAAACGTGTCTCCACAAAACTTCAATCTTATTAATTCAATATATTCACAGAGAGATAATTTCTTTAATTATAGAATATTAGATAAGAAATATTATAGAAATGTCAAATATCCTACACAAATATTATGGTCTATGGAAAAATCATATTTAGATGATATAGATATATGGCCTAATATCACCTTAGCCAATTCACTAGACCTTAGTGGAAGTGCAGGAGCTGTTACTTCTATTGAAGTTTTTAATGATTTGTTAATTGCATTTCAAGAAAAGTCTGTAAACCAAATTTTATTTAATAGTAGAGTACAAATTCCTACATCAGATGGGGTTCCTGTAGAAATTAGTAATAGTTATAAAGTTGATGGAGCTAGGCCAATAAGCACAAATATAGGATGTCAAAGTAAATGGTCTATAGCTAAATCACCGATAGGTCTTTATTTTATTGATAATACTACAGATACTTTATATTTGTATAATAGTCAACTACAAGATATTAGTACACAATTAGGTGTAAAATATTGGTTAAGAGAAAACCATCCTACTGATGATTCTTTTATAAGATTAAGTTATGATACTAAGAACAGAGATTTATACTTAAGTCCAAAAAACAATGAGTCTCTATGTTATTCAGAACAGCTTGGTCAATTTACATCTTTAATGAGTTATGTAGATGTAATTATGTTTCCAATGGATAATGATTTCTTATCATTTAAATGTGATGAAGCATTAAATAAAATTAGTTTATGGGAGAATTTTAAAGGTCCATATAATAGCTTCTATAATGAAATAAAGTTACCGAGTTTTACATATATATGTAATGCGAATCCTACATATACTAAAATATTTGATACTATAGAATATAGAGCTGATATTTATGATGATAAAGGAAACCCTATACACAATAGGTCATTTGATTGGATAAAGGCTACTAATGAATATCAAGATTCTGGTATAAAAGGCTTTAACCAATCAAGAAGAGTTGTTAATGACACATCACTTAGAAAGAAATTTAGAATATGGAGAGGACAGATTCCTAGACAACATAGAGAAAGAATTAGAAATCCTTGGACTGCTATAAGTTTAGGTTTTAATTTATCAAGTAAATTAGAGGATAATCACTTCCAGTTTATTTTACATGATATTTCAACTAAGTATACTGTATAATTTAATAAAGGCATAAGATTTTTCTTATGCCTTTATTATTTTCTTCTTAGGCTATTGTGTATTCCAATAACTTTATTTATCTTTGTACTAAAATAATAAGCTATGGCTAACAAATTAATTAAAAGAAGATATAATGAACTCCTTACAGCTAGGAACCATTACTTCAAATTTGGAGACTTCCTCTTTAAACCAGGCGAAAGTGGGAAAGTTACCAATAGAAGTCTCAATAATATGTCCACATTGGGAGAGGGTATTACTAAAGCTGTTAGTACAGCTACTGGTCAATTAGGAGGAGGTCTTATTGGAGGAGGTCTTCAGTCAGGAGTTGGGAAAGCTTTTCAAGGACTGAGTGGTGTAGCTTCTGCAATTCCAGGTCCCTGGGGAGCTGCGGCTTCTGCTGGGTTAGGAATTCTTGGTGGTCTTGCAAACAGAATGTTTGGTTCAAAGATGAACACTGAGAACATTGCTGAAGTAGAATCTAATATCAACAATCTGAATAACTTCCAGTCTGATGCTTCAGACTTTGACACTCTATCCCAGAATTGGGCTAATGCTGATGTAGGTATGGCATTCGATGACAGTTTCATAGGTAAGGATGGATGGTTTAGTAACAAGGCTAAAAATAAAGCAGCTGACCTGAGAAGACAGATAGATGCTGGTACTGCTTGGGTTCAGAGCTCATTAAAGAACAATGCTGAAAATATAGATAATACTCAAATGCAGGACCTTCTTGCTAATTATGCTGCTTATGGTGGTCCACTACTCTTTGCAGAGGGAGGTGGCATTCATATAAAGCCAGAGAATAGAGGTAAATTCACTGAGACCAAAAGAAGAACTGGCAAGACTACAGAAGAACTCACACATAGTAAGAACCCTATTACCAGGAAGAGAGCTATCTTTGCTCAGAATGCAAAGAAATGGCACCATGCCTTTGGTGGAGACCTTATGACTCATGGAGCTAACTTTGATACAGGAATAACTCTCGTAGGTAATGGTGGAACTCATGAAGAGAACCCACTTGAGGGAGTACCAATGGGTATGGATTCAGAGGGTGTTCCTAATCTAGTAGAAGAAGGAGAAGTTATCTTCAATGACTATGTGTTTAGTAAAAGATTAAAAGTACCAAAGGAAGTGAGAAAAAAATATAAATTAAGAGGAACAAATTCTCTAACCTTTGCAGATGCTGCTATTCAAATGAGCAAGGAATCTGAAGAAAGACCCAATGACCCTATAAGTAAGGCAGGTCTTGAAGATGGAATGCTTAAACTTATGATGGCACAGGAGCAAATAAGAGCAAAGAAGGGTGGCAATAAGTTTGCTAAGGGAGGAAGAATAGGAAGAATCTATGCAGGGGATGAAGGTGACCCATACTCTCAAGTATTGAATCTTGGACTAGGGCCTCTTGACCTTAACCCTAAACCTGACCCTACTGAGTCATGGCCTGAACCACTTTCTATGCCCCCCAGAGAAGAGTCCTTTTCCTCTGGCGATTTTGAGAATAAAATGGGTATAGTGTTAGGAGGAACTACCTCTAACCCTACTATAATAAAGCCTAAAGAATCCTCAATTTCAAGGATTATAAATACTCAGAAGACCAAATACCCTTCTCCAGTACTAGAGGAAGATACTAGTGAAGGTGAGCATAACAACTTAAAATTTGCTCCAACTTGGATGAGATATGCTCCAGTATATGCTTCTGGGATAGTATCAATGACAGATGCTTTAGGTCTAACTAATAAACCTGATTATGGCGATGCAAAAGCTATACTAGAGGCATCTAAGAATGCTGGTGCATATAACCCAATCAAGTTTAGACCTGTAAGTAATTATCTAACCTACAGACCATTTGATAGAAACTTCTATACTAATAAGTTAAGTGCAGAGTCTGGTGCTGCTAGAAGAGCTATACTCAACACTTCTGGTGGTAATAGGTCGCGAGCTTTGGCAGGAATACTTGCAGCTGACTATAATGCTCAAGGAAAGATGGGAGACCTTTTCAGACAGGGTGAAGAATATAACCTTGCACAGAGACAGAAGGTTGAAGAGTTCAATAGAGCTACTAATATGTTTAACTCAGAGGGAATCTTCAAGGCTGACCAAGCTAATCAAGCTGCTCAATTACAGGCAAGGTCTTCGTACCTTAAAGGGGCACTTGCTGCTTCTGAACTCAGACAAAAAGAAAGGCTCGCATCTACTTCTGCAAGAAGTGCAAATCTATCCAACTTTATTAACTCTCTTGGTGATATTGGCAGAGAGAACTTCTCAAGAAATATGATTATGAGTGACAAATCTAAGTATTACACCGTTGACAACGCTGGAAAGATTACATATAAGGGCTCCTTCTATGATTTACCCGAAGCAGAGCAGGCTTACATTTCTGGTTATGCAAACAGAGAGAGTGAGAAGAAGAGTAAAAGTAAGAGTGAAAATAAGAAGTCCAAGGGAGGTTATTTAACTATAAGAAGAAAGTAATATGGCAAATTATAGCTTAATACTAGATACAAAGTTTAAGCCATTTTCTTATCAGGAAATGCTGGCACCTGTAGCTGCTTCTACACAAGCACACCAAGCCTTGGAAGAAGAGTATAATGAACTTGCTGCTAAGGCCAATGTGTGGGATAAAATGGCAAATGAGCAGACTGACTCTAAGGCTTATAAGATGTACAAGACTTATGCTGATGACCTCTCTGCAAGGGCAGATGACTTAATGAGGTATGGTCTTAATGTCTCAAGTAGAAAGGGAATGCTTGATATGAGAGCAAGGTACAGTAAGGAGATAGTCCCTATTGATGTTGCATATAAAAGAAGAGAAGACCTCGCAAAAGAACAGAGAGATGCCATGAAAGTCGACCCTACCTTAAGATACCAAAGATATGCAAGAGAAATGAGTCTTGATGACTTTATTGACGACCCATCTTTAGACTATGGAAAGTCCTACTCTGGGGACTTACTTGCTAAGCAAGTATCTCAAGTTGCTGCTAACTATGCTAAAGTTCTTACAAGAGAGGGAGGTCTTGAAAGTTTAGGACTTCCATACCAATATAAGTCTAGAATAGGATATGGAGCAACACCAGAAGAGATACTGGCTGTTATCAATGATGCTGCCTTGAAAGGACATGAGGGAGCAATTAAGTTCTTAAAAGGTGCTAGAGACCAAGTGCTACAATCTTCAGGTGTACTAGGTTGGACAGACCCCGATTCTGAAACTCGTAAGTTTTTTGTGTCCTCTGCAAATCGAGGGTTATTTAGTGCTCTTGGTCAATCAGAACTTAAGAATTATACTGATTCCTACAGCATGAACGATGACCTTAGGAAAAAAGCTGCGCAAGATGAGATAGATGGACAGAACAGAATTAATAGAGGTAACATTCCAATAGATATACATTATCTATCATCTCCTCATCAAGAAGGCGTAAAAGGTGCTGATATTGCTAAACAACTACAAGGCAGATTGGGACTTTCAGGAGCTTTAAATGGAAGATACGCTGTAAATATTGACTTAGGTCCTTTTGTAGTAGGAATTACTAAGTACAGTACTATCGATAAATTCGGAAATGAGTCTTTCAAGAGTACTTTTAAAAACAAAACTGGAGGTACCACTATAAAGATATTCAACAGTAGACATCAGTTATATGACAGAAAGACTATAGTCAACCAGGGTGGAGATGAGGCTAGTAGGAAAGCACTTGGAAAGTGGTATGATACGACACTCTCCATGCTGAAGGCCAACGTAACACCTGACAAGTATGGCCATTGGACAGTAGCAGGTATATCAAAACAGTTAAAGGGTATCTATCAAAACAACGCAGGGATTACTATGGGAGCTATGAAAATAAACTTTGGTGAAGAGGAGAATAAAAAAGTTCTCAGTACACTGCTTCCAGAACTTACTTCAGGAGACGAAACCTCAATCTATGAGGTTACTGGATTCTCAAGAGATGGAAAGATTACTAGAGGAAGTAAAGCTAAAGAGTCTGACTTTAAGGACGATAAAGGAAATATTATAGGCACCCCTATGTACTATGCTAGTCCAATTGCCAATACAGACGGACTTATTATGAAGTTCAAAGGCAAGACGTATCTCATTCCAAGAGAAAAGTTAGGTAGTCTAGGTGAACACACGTATCAAATAAGTATACCAGATTTACAGAATGCTAAACAAATAAAGGATGACTTAATAGCAAGATATGGAGAACCAGCTTATTATAACTCTAAAGAAGGACAAATGGTAGAGGAAATGTTGAATAACTATGGAGCTGCATATCTAAGAGCCGCAGGAACTACGTTAGGTTACTCCCTTAAAGTACCTTCATATACTCTTTCAGGAAATGATAATCAAGGAATATAATGGCTAAAAAAAGTATAACAGAAACAGGTCCTAAGGCTCTGAGAGGTGTAAGAAACCCAGATTTATACCCAACTCAGAGTCTAGGACTCTCAGATATAGAGGCCCAAAGTATTAGAGATGAACTTGCTAGGTCTACTTATGCTAATTATGAAGCAGCACATGGTCATTTAGGGTATCAAGGGTTAAATGACCCTTCCTTATATGCTCCAATAATTGATACAAGTCTTCCAGGCTATGGAGATTCTATGTATGACAAAGGAATCCTTACTGATGCTACACCTGCTGATGTACAAGACCAAAGAGCAGAAGCACAGCCTTGGTATGCAAAGATAGGAGCTGGTCTAACTAAGGGAGTGGTACTGGCTGGAACTACATTCCTAGATGGTATTATTGGCCTTTTGGTAGGTGGTGCTGAGTCAATAAATAGAGGAGATATATCGGGGCTTTGGGATAATGACTTTTCCAAGGCTATGCAGGCTATTAATGAGTGGTCAGAGGAAGCCCTTCCTAATTACTATTCACAAAATGAGCTTAATTCTCCTTGGTATGAGAATATCTTTACAGCCAACTTCTTAGGAGATAAGTTTATAAAGAATTTAGGTTTCTCTATAGGTGCTATCTATTCTGGTGGTGTATATACTGCACCATTCAAGGCTGCTAAGGTAGCAAATGCTATAAATACAGTCTTTAGGACTGCCAAAGCTACTCCTATTGTTAGTTCAGCTGTTGGTTCTATCCTATCTGCTGTAAATGAAGGAAGGGTAGAAGCTCTAAACAACTCAAAGGACTGGTTTGAGCTTCAGAAGCAACAGTTGGATGATTGGTATGACCAAAAATTAACTAGTGAATATAAACCTCTATTTGATGAGGCTATGGCTGAGTATAATGCTACCAAAGATACTCTAGTTCAAGAACCTGACGGTAGTATGTATGACCCTGCTTATTTAAGGTACAAGTCTAAAGTAGAAGCATTGCAAAATGAGTTTAATACTAAGAGACAAAATAGAGAGTCTGATAAAGTATATTCTAGTACACTATCAAAGATAACAGAGGATAGACTTAAGATGGGTAATGCAGACCTTCTTATGAACATTCCTATTCTCACTGCATCTAACTTGGTTCAGTTTGGCAAGTTCTTTGGTGGGGGATATAGAACTGCAAGGAAGACTACAAATATAGCAGGAAGAGCTGGTAACTACACAGCTGGAACCACTAAGCTGGGTACTAGTGTATCACTAGCCAAAGGTGCATTATCCGAAGGTCTAGAGGAAATAAGTCAGAAGGCTGCTAGTGTATCAGCAGGTAATTACTATGCCACTGATGTTAGTAACTGGCATAAGTCTCAAATAGACCCAAATGCTGAAAAGGAGACTCTCGATTGGATGAAAAGCATAGCTCAAGGTGTAAATGAGACTGTGAATGATGGCTCCTCATGGGAGGAGTTCTTTATTGGCACTCTTACAGGTGCATTAGGGATTCCTACCTTTAGAAGCCCTAAATCCTCTGATGGAAGTTTCAGGTCTCCAATAGTTATGCAAGGTGGTGCTTACAATGGCTGGAAAGAACATCAACAGAAGGTTGCAAGGGAACAAGAGATAGCTGATTATATGAACTCAAGGGTTCAATCTCCTGAATTCCTTAACTATTATCAAAGTCTTATCAGACATAACAAGTACCAAGCTGACATGAATAAGGCAGTTGAGGAAGGCAATGAGTTTGACTTCAAAAATGCAGAACATGCTCAGCTTATATCTGATATTGTGATGTTTGATAATGCTGGTAAGTTAGGTGACTTAGAGGCTCTAATTGGAACATCTCTTGATACTTCTGAAGAGAATCTTGAGTCTATAGTTAGGAACACAACTGCTGTCGGTGAGAATAATACTCCAATAGGACCATTTGCTCAATATGCCAGAGTGGACTCTGATGGGCAAATATCTGTAGACTTTGGAGACTCTGGAGTACAGGAGATGACTAGTAAGCTTAATAATACTAGAGAAGAATTTTCTAATACTATTAAGAACTATGTAAAGATAAAGGATGACTTGGATGTTAGAACCGGAGAAGTACTAAGTGATAAGCAACTCCAAGAACTTACTTGGATGAAGTCACAATTAGGTAACTGGGCTGATAGAGCTACTGCAATGTCAGGAGAAGTCAAGCAAGTAATTGGCAAGGTTATTGGAAACCTTGATTCATTCATAAGATTCCAAGATACTATCAGAACAGAGGAAGGCATGAACAATGCTAATCTTACTGATAAATACAATAGGGCAGATAAGAATGTCAGAGATGCACAAAGAGCAGTAGCTTCTCTTAATGTAATAAGAAACCTTGATGATGCAAATCTTGCTGCTACTCTAGCTAAGAACCCTGACTTTGTTAAGGGTCTTATGAAAGAAGTTTCTCTTCTTGATGATACTGTTATTGAGGCAGATGAGAGAGAAGATGTGCTTAATAAGCTTGCAGATATTATTAAGTTAGGTAATGCTGCTGATGTATACAATGCTAAGTTCAAAGAGTATCTCTCTAACCCAGGTCAGCAGGTTGCAGACCATGAAAGGGCCAACCAAGAGACTGCACAAGTAGTACAGAAAGAGAATAATGCTTCACTAAGACAGAAACTTGACCAAGCTACTTCTGTTGCTCAGTTCAGAGAGATTCTTAACAGTGAACAAGATGCAGCCACAAGAGATGCTGTACTACAGACTATGGAGTCAGAGGATAATCAAATAGCTAAGAACTATAGAGAGACTCTACAATACAATAATGAACTTAGTGCAGCTCTTAATGAACTTGGAGAGACTGACCAAGTAGCTCAGGATGCCATGACTCTATGGAAAGAACAGTTCAATGCTGCTGAGAATCTTGAACAACTTGCTAATCCTAACTCTATCTTCATCAACAATGAAGAAGCCTTCATGGAAGACTCTGGTGGTGATATAGATATTGCAGGTAATAGATTCCAAAGTGCAAGGTATGCTCTTCAAAGAGCCATGTCAAAGGTTAACAATGACATAAAGTTTAAGAATAGGTTCTCCAAGGAATATAAGAGACCTGTAAATGAGCCTGTAGCTGATAAGGGTATTGACAAAGATGAGACTGGAGACAGTGAAACTCCTACTCCAGTTGGTAATGTAACTGCTGAGATGGTCGCATCTGAGAATAGTGATGCTAATAAAAGCGTAAAGACTCAGAGAGACCTTGACAGAGGTCAACAAGGTCAAAGGAAATACTATAGACCTGCTATTCCTGAACTTCATATAGAGGCAAGTAAGGAAGGTGATTTCAGACCTTTTGATACTGTAGTTGCTGAAAGAGAACAAGGTGTGGACTTTTCAGGTATCTACAGTTATCTTAGAGACAATGGAGCATTCAATTATGTCAATGCTGCTAAGTTAAAACCTGGAGATACTCTTGGTTTCATGATTGACCCTGAGTTCAATGACCATACCATCTTCTTGGTAGATACCAGAAATAACCAAATTGTAGGTAGCATTGATGAATCAGATGCTTCAGTCACAAGATATGAAGGTCTTGAGGGTATCATTAAGAGAGTAAGAGATGAGTTTGCTCAGAAAGGCTCTCAACCATCTACTGTAATTAATTATACTGAGAATACTGATACACCAAAGGATGAGTTAATTCACATTACTAATACAAATAACGGACTTTCTCATATAGGAGAACTTAAAGAGTGGTCTAAGAAAGTTGGAGATGTTAGAACGGAGTCTGATGGCTGGGGTACTTACAATGGTCTTACTTATTATAAGCAATCCCAAAAAGGAGGTAGAGGGGGAGACAACTTTACTATATGGTTTAAAACAAAGCCTTCTGAGAATGTTGAGCTTAATTTGCAACAAGCTATAGATTCTTCTAAGAATCTAGTAGAGTTAGGGGACAAAATAGTGTCCTTGATAAGAGCTTTTTCAGTAACTCCAAAAACCCAATCTAAAGGCAAATTTATAGCTTCTCCTACTACAAGAGTAGCTAAAGTAATGGTAGGCAGAATTCCTTATAGTACAGAGGAAAGGAGTCTTGCTGATATTCCTGGTGTACTTGATGGAGAGACTAAGCCTATCTTTGGTATTATCAAGAATGGTGTTCTTACTACTAATCTTGATAATACCAATGAGGAGATTGATGATAGACTTATAATAAAGCCTGCCGATATGGCTCAGAAAGAAGGTAGACTCTATCTCCTTATTCCTAATGCTGCTGGTACATACAGCCCAGCTGCTGTAAGAGTAAAACACTTCAATACACAAGAGTTCAATCTTGCTGATGCTACAGTTGCTAACACTCCTACAGGTAAAGGTATCAATGAGGCTCTTGATAGACTTGCAGATGCAACATCACAAGATGATGTGTCTATAGCAATGAAGGAACTTGCTCAGGACATCTATATGCAGGATGTCATGATTACTTGGTTTGATGCTAAAGCTGGTAGTGGTATTGTTGTAAGTAAGAAGGTCAGAAAGCCTGATGGTACTTATGAGATGGTTACTATCAATGGTCAGGAGCAAATCAAGGAAGAAAAGACTACTATCTACTTCCAGAGCAGTAAGAAGTCTGCTATCATAAATGGTATGGAAATAGATATAGAGGCAGCTAAGGAAATGGGAGCTGACTTGTCCCTCTTTGGTCAGCCAAGAGATACTGCTGACATAAGGAAAGACATTCTAAATACTATACTTAGGTATAATCTTCCACTCCAAGTAGATGCTTCTATGATAAATAAGTCTAGTTATAACAACAGACTGATTAAGTCGAATATCCTTACTTCAAATCTAAGGGAAGCTAAAGTAATAGGAAGCTGGTTTATTACTGACTACTTTAATAACCAAGGTAACCTACAAAGAGCTGTGAGTCCTGCCTCAGTCAAGCCTGCTCCAAGCAGAAAAGTTTCCTCTCCTGTAGGAGGAACAGAGGGTGTTGTACAAGGTACAAGAGTGATTATAAGTGGAACTCCTTATATAGTTGACTTAAAGTCAAATATGGCTATCAATGAAAAGACTGGAGAGAAAAGAGCATTCTCTGCCTTCAATTCTCAATCACTTATTGATATGGCTTGGGCACAAGAAACCTTTGGGGATGCTACTGAGTCTTCTAGAATGACTGAGAATAAAATCATCACTCCTAATGGTGATGTCCTTGATAGAAGTACTGGTCATTATATCACTGGTGATGAAGCTCAAAGGATAAAGGATAAGATAGCAGGAAAGAACAAAGAAACTGAGAGTAGGATTGCTCAATCTAAGAGAGTTATTGCTGACATCTATGAAAACCAGAAGAAAGTAGACAAGGCAAGAACTGATAAAGATTACTATTATATCCTTGAGGAAGATGGTCAGTACCATCAATATTTAAGAGTCCATAGCAGATTAGGTGACAATTGGCTTGGAGAGAGAACTGAAACAGAAAACTCGAAAAGGGCACTTGAAGTAGGTACTGATGTTGATAAGGTAATAAGAGACTTCTTTACATTAAAAGAGACTCCTACAAGACCTGAGACACTATCAGAAGGTGCATTCATAGACTTGATTACAAAGTTAACAGAAATTAAGTCTAAGATGGAACAAATGGGGGAGACCTTTATGACAAACAATATTGTTCTGTTCCAAAAGTATGCTGATGGTACAAGGGTAGCAGGAGAGGTTGATATTCTGGCAGTAGACAAGAGTGGTAACTTCAAAATCTATGATGTTAAGACAAGCAAGTATAGCTTCAGTGATAGGCACTTTACTGAGAAGTCTTCTATGCAGAGAATGAGTACCAAAGACTATTATACTCTGCAACTGTCTGCTTATCAGAATCTGTTTGAATCTCAGTATGGTATAAGACCTACAGGGTTAGCTATACTTCCTTTTACTCTTACATATGATAAGGACAAGGTAAACTCCATTACACAGGAAAAGGGCATCCCCATTACATATAACCCAGCTGTAAATGTGCCTCTTGCAAGTGCAGTACAGACTCCTAGAACAGAAGGTCCCTTGCCTATCTTTAACTCTACAATGGAAACCATGATTACTAACCCTAAAGAGCAGAACAGAGTACTTCCTGAAAATGCCTTTGAAGAGGGAGGTGAGATTGGTTACTATGAGAAAGATGGCAAATTATATACTGGTTATCTTAAGAAGATAGGTGAGGTAGAAGTTACCTATGGAAGTGGTAGAAAAGACATGGTTCCTATCCATGTAACCAAGGTAAGAGATACAGGCTTTGGTAGAGAAGGAGAGTTTGGTTCTACCTCAGAGTATCTTACAGTGTTCCCTAATGGTAAGGCTATCAGTACAAAAACTAATGATACTAATGATAATCATGCTGCTGAAGTTATAATGAAGGCTCTTTCAGCTAAACCTGAGAAAGTACTCTTATTAAGTAATGAGAAGACTCAAATACATAATCCAATGGAACTTGAGGAATCTATCACCAGAACAGTACAAGGAACTTCTCAACAATCTCAAGGGGGAGCATCTAGAACTATTCAAAAAGAAAACGCAGTTAACAAGAAGACTGTCAAGAGAACTAGGCATAAACTTAGGGCAAAAGACAGTACTAGACCTGTTTGGAATAGAGAGAAGGAATTAACTTGGCTAGGAAAGGTTCTCCCACAGCTGTCTGAGCAGGATAGAGTAAGAGTGGTAAAGGGGCTTATACAGGTATCTGAAAATGGTCCTGTAGCATGGGGCATGTTTAGTAATGGTATTGTAACATTATCAGATATAGCCGCAGAAGGTACCACATATCATGAGTCCTTCCATGTTGTATTTAATCTTATGCTCACACCCCAAGAAAGGTCAGCTCTTTTTACAGAGGCAAGGCAACAGTATGGGGACAAGTCAGAAGTTGAACTTGAAGAAGATATGGCCGAGGGGTTTAGAGAGTATGTTACTACTAGACAAAATGCTGGTTTACTAGATAAAATCAAAAATTTCTTTAAAGACTTATGGATTAAAGTAACTAATTGGAGTAGTGTTAGACCTCATCTTACTGCATATTATCAAATGATAAATAAGGGAAAATATAGTAATAGAGAATTACCTACAGAAACTCTTAGTCAAGCTAAAGCAAGACAAGAAGAGTACTCTAAAGAAATGCAGGATATTCTTGACAAAGCTCCTAGAGATTCAGAAGGTAATCTGTTAGCTCCTAATGGTAAAAAATCTAATCTTGATAAAAGACAATATGTCCAAGTAAGAACTAAAGCTTTTAAAGATTGGTTTGGAGATTGGACTAAAATAACTTTTGATAAAGATGATAAGCCTATTATTCCTGATGATGTATCAAAAGTAATTGATGAAAATGGTGAACCTTTAGTTGTTTATCATGGTACTAATGCTGATAATATTACAACATTTTCATTAGAAAAAGCTAAACATAATATAGGTATGTTTTTATCTAAATCAAAAAATGTAGCTAGAAGTTATGTTGATTGGCTAAATATTGGTTATTATGGAAAAATAATTAACGATAAATTAGATAATTTTGATATTTATGAGTCTTATGATGAATATAAAAGTAGAGTATTAGAATCTGAAAAAGATGCAGATTTACCATTTTCTAATTTAATTTCTGAAGAAGCATTTAATGCAGAAAAAGCAGCAATTATTAATTTCAATGAACATGTATATAATACATTTGTTAATTTAAGAAATCCTTTAATTGTAGATGCTAAAAAAAGAAAATGGAACTCTATACTCTTTAAAGGTGTAAAAAATACTACTGAAAGTTTAGCTATATATGCAAAAAAATATGGATATGATGGAGCGATTGTTACTGACGTAGAAGATAATGGTTTGAAAAATCAGAATGACCTTGTATCTGGATATGAAATATCTGATGAATATATAGTATTTAATCCTAATCAAATTAAATCAGCTACAGAAAATATAGGAACATTCTCTAGAACTAATGATGATATTAGATATAGAGAGGTAGATATAGATGACTCTGAATTTAAGGATTTAAAGCAAGACTTAACTTCCTTCTTCAGTAATTTTGGAATAACAATTGAGGACACCTCTAAATTTGACTCAGAAGAGCCCATATTTAATGCTTTGGATAGAGTAATTAATTTCAATAGTATTGAGAGTCTTACAGATAATGCAGGCTATGCTATTGCTTTTATGATGCAGTATAACCCTAAGATTAAAGACCTCATAAGTATTAAGCAACTGGACTCTCCTGTAAAAATGAAGGGATTAAGAAGAGCAGTAAATAAGGGTAAAAGATATGACTTTAGGAATTTAACTGAGAGGGAATATAAGAGTCTTAATAAAACACCTTATTTAAAGGAAATAGGTAAGGATATTGGTGAGCAGCTAAGACTATTATACTCTAAAAAGCCTATTAATACTAGTGATAGTTTCTTTAGGAAACTATGGAGTGCTATTTCAGAATTTTTCAAAAAGATGACCCCTGAAACTAGACTTAAATTTAGTGTTATAAGGAACTATACAAATAGTATAGCCAACGCTGTTAAATTAGGAGACTATACCATTATAAGAAAGTCAGATTTTAAACCAGGGACTGACACATTACCCAGCATAGTTGATATAGGTGAGGCTTTTAAGAATAATCCTTATGAGGAATCTATAGTATATACTCTCAATAAGCATGGCATATCATTAGCAGGCGGAGCTGCTATTGCCTCCCAAGGAACTTTATATAGACCATCTGAGAATCCCCTGCATGATTTAGACTTTGAAGCAGGAAATAAGAGCAAGGGAGAAATAGAGTCTATATTAAGAAACACCTTCAAAGCATATTCTCACACTAATACTATAGTAAATGAGGATGGAAGAGTTACCTATACTTACTTAGTAATGGATAGGGAGTTTGAAGAAAGAAGAGATGTTCCAGGAATTGGAGTCAATGTTATATATGACAAGAAAACAGGAGAGAGACTAGGTACTAGGATACACTCTGAGCTGGTTATAGAGAAAGAAAGAGTTAAAGGAAAGATGTTGGACTTCTTTACAGGAGATACTACTAATGTCTTTGACAATGTTACTATTAATTATAATGGAAAGAATTATCTATTCTCTGACTATAGAAATGCAATGTCATTTAAAATTAATGTTGCAAGACTTAAAGACATATGGGACTATAATAGATTTATTCCTAGAAATGAAAATGGTAAAATTGTGTCCTTGGCAAAACTTAAAAACTCTAATAAAGAGAGGGTGCAGAATCTTGTAAGAAATGCTAGAATTATTTGGGGGCATCCTGCTATAGGAAAAACTACTTATCTCGAAAGAAATAATGATATATTAGAATGGGATAAAGAGGTAAATCCAAAAAGGGATGTTTTTGTTAGAGACCAGATAGACCCTAATCATACTATGGATGTGAACTCTACAGAGTATAAAAGGTTGAAGCAAGAATATATGTCTAATTGGGAAAATAATTCTGAATATATAGAGTTCTTAACAAGAGAATGGAACAAACTGAAGGATAAAGCTCAAAGGGAGAATAAAAGATTATTTGCCTCTCCTTTACCTCTACTTTCTATATTTAGAAATGATTTTGACTTGATTGTGGCTTTACCTGAAAAGCAATTTATAGAAAGAAATAAGGCAAGAGGAGGCTCTGAAGTAGGAAGTCTTAGTTGGAAACAGGCACTGGACAGACAGCTAGTTGGAATAGATACAAATAAGATTGTATACACTGATAAATATTTTTCAGAATTTATGAGAGATACTTTAGGAGTTACTTGGGGAACCTTAAATAATACTGAATTGGAAGCATTACAAGCAAGAGGTTGGTCAGAGGAGAAATTTAATTCTATATCTCAAGTAGAAAGAGATAATGCTATTGAATGTGCTGGTCTGTAATTCTAAAAATTTTTTATTAAGGAGCAAAAAAATAAGGGCGGTGGTATTGAACCATCGCCCTTATTATGTTTTATTGCTTAAAGAATGGGATACCATCCTCAGGATGTAATCCTCTATAGATTGTTTTATTCATAGGGATAATAGGAGACTCATAAAAGAGCCTAGTAGCTCTTGACTCTCCCTTATACCTTCCTGACTGAAGTAGTGCTTCTTCACCACCTACAAACTCATAGTTATAGGGATTCATAAGACCTATAAGGTCAAGAGCATCTTCAATTGTGTTGATACCAGCAGCAGGAGATTTAGTAATCTTAAGGCCTTCTCCTAGCATTTGAGGACCAGGAACCATAGAACCAAGCTCAGTATAGAGCCTTCTAGCCTGATACTCTATCATCTTAACTAACCAAGGTCTATCTTTGTCATCTGACCAGTCAATAAGACCAAGTATCAAAGCCACTGCAAGGAAGTGTCCTACTTCTGTAACAGCTCTCTTGATATTAGTCTTCTCAGTATTGGTAAGATTCTTCCAGTTGGCAGCCAATGCAAATTGTCCCTCTTTAAGTTCCTTAGCCAACTGAGTAAGAAATCTTTTTGTAGTCTCGTAGTAACCCTCAGTCCAAGCTTCCATATCAAAGTTATATGTAGTAGACCTGAGTCTTCTATTCAATGATGGTTTAATCCACTTTCTAAACATAACGCCCATCCTACCTATTGCAAGCCTTTGGACAGCACTTCTATCAAGCTTATTATAAATACCGTGCATTCTTTGATTGATTGCAGTAGTCTTTCTGCTGAACTTAATAATATCATCCCTTGTAAACTCAGAACCATCTTCTTTGGTATAACCTTGCTTTACTTGAAGTTTTCCACCAAGAGCCTTGTTGTTTGGGTCAATATAGACAACTTCCATAGCATTCCATAGGCTTACTATCTTACCATCAGGTGCCTTCATCTTATAGGCATCCGCAAGGGCAAGGGAAGTCCTGTGTTGCATCCAGTGTTCACCAGCATTATTCATAAAGAAGAGTGCTGAGGAATTACCCATTCTACTAAACCAAGTCTTTCTATCAAAGTTAACTTCTCTTACATCAGTTTCATACTCTTGGAGTACATTGAATAGCTCACTCCACAAAGCAAGTTTACTTGTCTTGACTCTGTTGCCCAACTCTGCAAGGAAAGCTGGCATGGCTTTACCATATTCTCTATCAGCTACAATAGTATTTCTCTCTGAGAAGAAATCACCAGATAGTGATTCAATTCTCATCATCACTTTACCAGTAGCCACGTTAGAGATACCTGATAGAACATTAAGTGCGAGAGTATTAAGAGAGGTCATCCTATTAACAAAGTTTGCAACCTTTCCTTTATCAATCTTGGTATTACCAAAAGTACCTTCATCAGCCATATACCTTCCATAGACCTGCATCTCAAAGAAGTCATTTAGCCTTTGAATAATCCTTCTATCATCCTTTCCTTTAATCACCTTACTCTCTACAGTCCTACCAACAGCTTTGAATTTTTCAACAAGAGGCTTACCACCTCTGGTCTTGCCTACTTCAAGATTATCTCTCAGTATATCTCTACCAAGCTCCAGTACGTCAATCACTTTGTTCATCTCATTGAAATCATTAGCCATGGCAGCATAGGCTGTAAGGGTACCCACTATATCTGTGGAGATGTCGTTGGCACTCTCACCCTCTCTTAGCTTGGTGTAGTATATAGGAAGAGACTGCACCTCATTACCTTCAAAGTCTTTTATAGTGGCTCTATCACCAAACTCTGTATCATCACTTCTTCTTATGAACTGGTCCTTGATGTTCTCCCATATCTGATTTGTGCCTGACTTAACACCACTTGAAGCCTTTACTCTTTCAAGTAAATCCTTCCTTATCTTCACTGCATTGTAAAGAGTGGTATATTTATTAGGTAGATAAGAGTCAAGTTGAGCCTTGATAGACATGATAGTCTCCCAGTATTCCTTCTGTGCAGTAGACAGATTACTGAACTCTTTATTGCCGTATATAGACCTCTTAGGCATTCTAGTACCATTCACAGTTTCCATATTGGCAGCAAACCAAGCCTGCCTCTCTCTATTGTAAGCCTGAGCTTCATCCCCTACAGGATTCTTGCCATACTTATCAGACAGTTCTTTATACATCTTTCTCGTGGCTTCTTTGAATAAACCATAATTGATTTCAGATATATAGCTACCTGTGAGTTTACCATCACTGCCTCTCTCAAACATCCAGTCTGTGGTCTTAACCCCGGCTTGTTCAAGCTTAATAGTTGCAGCTTGTAACTGTTTCATAACATCAATAGTCTGTAGTCTTGCAATTTCCTTGGACTTCTTTACAGCTTGGTCCATTATCTTCAGTATATAGTTAGAACTGTCAGCCATACTGTCGAGCCATCTATCAAAGAATGAAATATCCTCATCAGCCATCTTGACCAAGTCCTCAGCCTTAATGACCTTCCCCTTCCATTTACCAAAGGGAACTACAATACTCTCTCCTACAAAAGGCTTGATGAAACTTACAAATAAAGGCATTGAAGCATTGTTGTACTTGACAAACAGGTCTCCAAGTAGAGTAGTGATATTGTTCATGAGGACTCTTACTCTTTCACCATATCTATTATTATCATACCTCTCTTCATCAATAAGAGCAACTTTAATGTCATTTACAATATGCTCGTAGCTATATAGATAATTTCTGATGTCTCTAAGTACCTTTGCTCTTTCATTGATAGAGCTCGCAGGAGTGTTTTGAATTGCAACAAGTCTTGCATCAAGATTACCCAAAACTTCAAGGGTATTCTCTGCAAAGGAGTAAATACCTTCTATCTCATTGTTGTCAGCAAGTTCCGCTTCAAGTCTGTCAATAAGAAGTCTTTGATTGACACTAAAGGTACTATTAGGGTTTCTTGCCTCATATACCTTAAGCCTCTTAAGCTCATTATTGATAATTTCCTGCAAGAGTTTCTTATCTCTTGCAACCCTTTCTGTAGTGCTGAAGAAGCTACTTGTTCCAGTAATGTTGGAAATGTCCATAGCATCATCGAGATTACCATCAAGTATATCTCTTGCAAGAGAGCCAAATGCTTTATCAGCCTGCTTCATAGCCCTTTGTATAGAGCTGGCAGATAGTCCCTTGAAGAAATTTTTTATAGAGGAGATTATCCTCTGTAACAAACTCTTGTAAGGCTTTGGTGGGATTTCTTCAGCCTGTAATAGGTGCTTAGCCAGTAATTTACCAGCTGCTTCCTTTGCGAGTTTGGCTTCATTATGATTGTATAGTTCATCATAGGTTTCATAATCCTCCCCTATTATCTCCCTTGCCAAGCTATTGGAGGCTATAAGATTGATAAGTCTCGTAGCCAAAGGATTATCATTCCCCAGTGCTTCAAGTGCAAAGTGAGCAAACTCTTCAGGTAGTGCTTTCTCACCTCTTATACCATCAGCTAGCCTGATTAACTCTACCATACCTTCAGCAGCAGCCTTTGCTTGGTCAAGGTCTGTAACACCATTGATACCCATTCTTCTCTCAAGCTCAGTAAGGGCACCAATACTCACCCCATGTGAAGATAGAATACTCCTCAACTTCTCATTAAGGCTCTCATTATATTCTAATTTGTCTGCCTCTATAGAGTTAAGTTTATTCCTCTTCTCAATCTTGACTCCCATAAGTATCTTTGATGACTCATTGTCATAAATATCTATAATCTTTGCAACATACTCATCTCTGAAGTCAGACTCAAGATTGAACTTTCTTGCCTTATCAGTCAGTTTTCTGTAGTTCTCTGGGTTTTTTACCCAAAGGGTAGGCCTATCCATACCTCTCTTGTAGTAACCAATATCTCTATTAAGCTTCTCTAGTACCATCCTTTCAGTTATGAAGTCACTGAGGTTAGTCTTTTGAAGCAGGCTCCTTAAAGTAGGTTCATTATTACTATCAAGAACAAGTCTTGGATTCCAGCTTTGAATAAATTGTTGGCTCTTAGTTATCTGATAGACTCTAACAGCCTCTGCTCTATTATTGGAGAGATAGGACAGCAGGTCTTTAAATAACCTGCTGTCTACTTTTTCACCTCTCCTATTGAGCACTTTCGGAATGATTGCACATTGTCTTGCCATTCTTTTATCTCAATAAGTATTTATAGTTCCGCTATGGTGATAGCACCACCACATATCTCATCATCATTTGCATCTCTGTAATCTTTATTAGGAGCTATGTCAGTGACCCTATCTGATTCAAGGGGTGCTGGTGCTTCTTTATATATTGCCTCAAAGGCAGCTGATGTAGCAGAAGAAGCCATTGCTTCCTCAGAATAAGCTTCGGAATAATCAGGCATTGACTCCAGCATCTCATCTGTAAGCCCTGTACCTGTGTGCTGAGTTGCATACTCAGCAAGTGGGTCATAGTCCTTCTTATTCTTGTCAATTACCGATTCAATTTCAAAAGCTTCCTTACCATATTCATATTCTAAGAAACTGTTCTTATATCCAAGGGGCTCAATTCTTGTATAGGTAGCAGTGTTCTTACCATCAAAATCAGTCATCCTGTAGTAAACATACTTACCCTTGATTCTCCTACCTATAAACTCAAAGAACTCATAGATAGGATTCTCTTCTTCATCTCTCTGTTCTTTCTTGATAGCAACCTTGTCGCCAAAAGTAGAAGCAGAATCTATAGTAATAGATACCTTATCCTTAATGTTTCCCTCCTCATCTACAAATTTAGTTATAGATGTATCTGGTATCTCAGGAACAAGTTTCCTGTTATCAAGATGGTTATATATGTATTGCTCTATAAACTCCTCATAGCTGTCCTTGGTAGTAAGAAGACTTCTTAGAGTAGGAATATACTCATCGATAGCATCTCTTACTGCTGTAGGAGCAAGGTGGATGAATGTAGAAGGGCCGAATGCAAAGCCATTTCTATAGTAGCTGTAAAGGAATAGGTTAAGAGCAAGTTCCTGAGCCTTTGGGTTCTCCATATATAATAGGGTAGCCCAGTCTCTCATGTACCTTTCTCTTAGTGGGGAACTCAACTGCCCCACATTCTTAAAGATAACAACATCAACAGGATTCTTGTCATTATGAAGAGCTGTCTTAAGTCTTTTTATAAACTCAAGATTAGCTATATCCTCATTGTCATTCACAACCTGCTTGAAGTAGGTTGGGAAATTGTTGATGAAATCTCTTCTCTTCTCAGCTGCTGAGACAACTTTACCACTTCTGCTCATACCACTTCCAAAGAACTCAGTCTTGGACATTATGTAGACAAGTAGGTCATTATAGATACTATTGATAGTTTTTACATTGAGCTTGCCTGTCTTAGTGTAATGTCTGAGACCTGCAAATACCAGCCTTGGCTCTCCATCTACTATTTCGTACTTTCCATTCAACACTTCCTTGAAAGGCTCCGAGAAGTGGGGAAAATACCGTCCAAGCATCCTCTCAGTCTGTCTTAGACCAAGAGTATAGAAAGCCTGTAGGAAAGGAAGAGGGCTGTTAAGGAGTTGCTTCCTCATTTCATCCATATTGGTGTAAGGAATATTATCCCTAATTACATCTGCATAGACAAGAGGAAACTCCTTTCCTGAAGTACTGATAAGGAGGTCTTCAACCTTCTGCATCTTAATCATTGTGTCTGCAATGGTAGGACCAGCAGCACCTCCTTGAGTATCTGCCCTTGTAGCAGAAGTAAGGTCAGCAAGAGCCTGTCCAGTCTTCATTATTCTCTGGAAGAGAATACCTACAGTAGCCTGCCTCCTATAGAAGTTAATTCTGTCTTTCTGAGACATAGAACCAATATCCTTGTAGAGTAGAATATCTTTCATGAGTGGTTCAAGTTCAAACATATTATTCTTTACATTTACCCATGACAAATTTTCATACATACCAGCATACTTGACAGTATCTGCCAGTACCTCTCTAATGACAGTGTCCTTGGACTTGCCGTCTCTTGAGTCTCTGAAGAATTTTCTTGTCATCTCCATGACAATAGGCTGTCTCATTAAGATAGCAATCTCAGTAGGATTATAGCCAAGTCTTGAAAGAAGCATGGAAGCATCTCCAGTAAAGGTATTCTGATTAGTGGCATGAAGAGTATTGTCCTTTACATTATCCACAGAAGCACTCAAGAAATTAGCATTGTTTCTTGAAATAAAGTCACCACTTTCATTCTTCATACTATGAAGAGAAGTTCTCTTTACTCCTGCATAGTTGAAGGCACCATTCTTATCATCTACAGCAAGTTGTGTATGTTGCATCAAAGCATGATTGGCATTATGATTAGCATAAATACCAATCATCTTGCTACCTGTCATATTCTGCTGGTGAAGGATAACCTGAGTTCTAGGAGAAAGAGGGTCAAGTTTCCTCTTAGCCTTTATAGCAAGATTATTAAGAGTCTTGAGATTACTTGTGTCTTTAGACATCTTGAGAATATCAGCAATAGTATAACCTTCTGCTGCAAGTTCTGCCTCAGTCATAGAATCAAGAATTGTAACAACTCTTGCTGCTACCTTTTGCTTATCAAAGCCACCAGGGTTCAATATCTTGGGAGCAGTATCAGGGTTGGTAAGAATACCCCACATCATGTCAATCAAGGCATTGTTTCTTGCCTCTTGAGACTGCTCCTGTGGTAACTTATCATAGTCATACCTTACTTTCTCAATACTTTTGCCAAGAAAGTAATCAGATTTTCTTGTCTTGAACCATTTAGAGAATCTCTTCTGAGCATTTTCAGAGAGTTGATACTTCTTTACCCCCGTTCCTTGAAGGAACTTAAGATAGTCATCAATGTCAAGGTCTGTATCATCAGGATGTTTGGACTTATAATCCTCAACACCCCATTCAAGTGTTCTCTCAATCTCATCAGAGATGTCTGCATTCTCAGGGTCAGTATAGAAATCATCCCATGCTGCCTTAATATCATACTCTTTTCTAATCTTAAACTCAGGAAGCATAATATACAACTTATCCACATCAAAGTCTGAACCAGATAGAGTTGTAATCTCAGCAGGAAGCATAATAGCAGAACCATTCTGCTGTGGAAGAAACCCTTTGATATACAGAGGAACCATTGAGTACTTATCTTCCGTTGGAACTCTATATCCAATCAACTTTCTTAAACTCTTTGGAAGTTTAGTCACATCAAGCTGGTGAGTAACTGGGTCCATAAGAGGTTCATAGAAGTCTCTAGAATAAGCAGGCATATAACATTCAAGATACTTGATTCTCTTGCTATCACCTTCACCCTCATAAACTATCTTGAGCTGGTCTGTAACACCATAGGCAGATACCTGAATCAAAGCACCACCTCTGATTTTTTGCTTGGTGATTCTACCCTTGATGATACTATTGAGGAGGGTCTGAACTCTCTGAGATTGGACAGGGTCATACAATGGAATATTGAACTCCCCATCCTCATTAAGAGTACAAGCTCTCAACATGTCAATGCTATATCTCTGATTCCCTCTGATTTCTTCTTGAAGAATTCTCTCGACCTCTTTGGGGTCTTGAAAGATTTCATCTACCTCCTTAAAGGCTTGCAGAATGTTCTCAGTATTGATAGCATTATATAACTTAAGCCATTCAGCCTTTGTCATAGTCTTATTATCAATAGTAATCTGAGCATCATCTGCAATATCAGCAGTGATAAGCTTTCTTATCTGGGTGCCTACTAGCTGTATAGCATCAATGGCATGCTCAGGAGTTGCAGTCTGAATACCGTAGTCCTCATAACTTACTTTATGCACAACATTAGGATTTTCCATTCCGTGGGCTATGCCTGTAGCATCGCCAAGAATATTCATAGTAGCCTTATAGTCTCTTGCTCCATTGATATTAATAACCCCTTGCTTTCCTACCTTGGTAGTAGACTCAAACTGAACTACATCAATCTGATTCTTCTCCATGAAGTCATTGATAGCTTTAAGCTTTCCAGATTTACCGAGAGGTCCTGCAATGGCATCATATAGTGCAAGTAGCAAAAACTCTGAGTTCTTATGCTGTACTGGGGTCTTTATATTAGTGTGTCCTTGGACACCACTGACATTATTAACCTGTGTATAGACATAGGGTTTCTTAGTCTGCCAGATAATATTGAAATCCTCCATAGTCCACTGACCATTAGAGTCAGTGAGGTGTTTGTAGGCAGTTTCCATATCATCTGTCCATTGTCCCATCATACCCATCATGGCTCTATAGGAACTAAGACTCCTATAGGCTTGAGCGTCAGCCACATTAACCTTCCTAAATTGACTTAAGATATAGTCTCTCTCAATCTCTGTCATCTCATGCTTTGCAATCTTTGCATCAAAAACTTCCTTGATGTCCGCTATTGTAGAAGAAACAATCTCATCATCAGCAAGATAGATGGTTCTCTCCCATGTCCTTCCTATAGTCTCACCATGGAACTTAGCCATAGTATTAAGTCTTAAAGAAGGGGCATGAACTTCCTTATATCTCTTCTGAAAATCCTCTATGTCCTTATAGAAGGCAAGGTCAGTGGTAGTCAGCTGAATGATTTGGGAGGTGGCAAACTTGCTATTCCAATAATATTCTCTGAGAGCATCCTTGGAGTTGTTTTTTGTTGTGAGATTCCTTGTGATAGAGTTCATATCAGGAACTGTAAGCTCACCCCTTGTAACTTTATCACTTAGAATATCTCTTATCTGGTCAAATATTTCATTGGCTTGTCTGTCATTGATTGGTTTATTATTGGTATACTTATCAAGCAGAATCCTCATGTCTGAGGTGAATAAATCACCAAGAACCTTTTGAGCCTCCTTGAGGGATTTAGCTACTTTTTGATTAGTTTGCGATTGCCCTTGAAAAGGAATATTCTTAAACCTACCATTAGGAAGTTCATCAAGAAGACCTATATTAGCCCACTCTGCATAAGTAGACTCAAAGCCATCTTCCATGATGCTATTAAGAGTATTTTTTAGGAACTGTCTGAACTGAGAAGGGCTACTTTGTCTAAGCCTTTCAAATCTATCTAAGAAGGACTCACCATTCTCATACTTGAACTCATTGAGTTCTGGAATGAACTTGAACTCCGCTCCTCCAAGGCTCACGATGTTACCCTCTTCATCTCTGCGGATGTCAAAGTTGGCAATAGGAGAAATATTCTTACCATGAGTGTAGGCATCATCTCTTTCTCTTACAAGCATGATTCTATCATACTCTTGATTGATGATGTCCACCATCTTATCAAGGATAATATCTTGATAGGTTCTCTTGTTACCATCCTCATCAGTTTCAGAGCCTGTAGTATACCTCACAAATCTAATGAACTCAGCAGAAGGAGAGTCTGACAAAATAGGTACATGATACCATGCCATCTTCTCTTTAGGCTCTGCCCAATATTCATTAAGCAGAACTATAGTATAGTCAAGGTCATCCCAGTTCTGATAGGCAATCTTATCATAATTGAGGACTACCTTATGTTGAAGAGCTTTCCTCATAGCAGGGTCAGTAGCCAGCTTTTCAATCCAATCACTTCTCCATCTGCCACCCTTAAAGAACCACTCATACTGCTTGAACTCAGTCTGAATAAACTGGTCAAATTTCTCCTTATTGTTCCTTACATTCTTAAGCTGCTTGACAAGCTTGCCAAGATAGGAAGGAGTTACATGAGAGTAGTAAGTCTTATCATTCTCTCTTACACTACTTTCAATAGCATCCTCTGTAACCTCTGCAAGCATGGAGGCAATCTCATTGTATGCAGAACCAAAGGTATTGATAAGGTCACCTCTCTTTATAGTACCGTCTTCAGCAGTCTCAGATTTCACCTTTCCTTTCTCTATACCTCTAAAGATGATTTGTAATTGAGGTAGGAGCAACTTTATAGGGTCAGTGAAGGTGATACCTGGAACTTCCTTAATATTAGTAAGAGCAGCTCTTAATATAGCAGGATTGGGGTCAATACCTATCATATTAAGCATTTTTATCAATTTGCCCCAAATCTCTTCATTTTCGAGAAGTTCCAAGCCCTCTTGGGTTGTTGCATTTGAGAACTTATTGTTGACCTTTTCGAATAGCTTGGTGCCTGTAGTTGCATTCTTTCTATTGATTTCTCCATTCTTCTCGTAGACACTGTCCTTATCAAGGAGAGTACCACTTTCATAGTTATCTCTCCAAGAATCAAGGAGATAATAGACACCCTCTGGTTTATTCACAGGTATGGTCTCAATCTTGAATGTACCATCAGGGGCCTGTATCTTCTTCTGAATCCAGTACTGAACAAAGTCTTTTCTGAAGTCCTGATAAAACTGGGAGAAGACAGAATCATCACTATTAATAACTTCCACTATCTGTTCTACCCAAGGTTTGAGCTTAGCCAAGTCCTCAAGTAGAGGAACCATGTCCTCAGATGTAATCATATATCTCAGTTTATCAATAAGAGTTGCATGAACATAATCAGCATCAAGGTATCTAATGTTACCAAGGTCATCCTCCTCTATCATACCTTCATAATCAAGACTTGGAATTTCCCTGATAATTTTTCTTACAGCCTGCGAGAGTGACTCATGAGAACTTACCTGTCTGAAATTGGTCATCCAACCATCCTTGATAGTCTCTTCTTTGGTATAATCATCTGCTTGGTCATCTATCTCACTATTGCCCTCAGGGTCGTCATCATTGAGATTAACATCAGAAGGAGCCACATAGTTGGGGTCTACTCTGATACCTTCTGTCATAAGAAGAAGACCACTTGCCTCTTCTGCAAGAGTATTGAAGTGTTCAAGAACCTTCTGATACTCTTGAAACTTATAAGCCGCTTTCTTTTTAGCTGCTTCAAGTTTTTCCTCATCGGAGAATCTTTCAGACTCATCAATGGCTCCTTCGTCAATAAGAGATTGTTCAGAGGCATTTATCTTATTAAGTTCTGCCTGAATTCTTCCCTCATCAGAATCATCTACATACTCTTGGAAGATTCCTCTTACTCTATTGAAGACACCACCAGGTCTCAGTTCCTTGATAATTTGGAATCTGTCAAGACTGTAGAGTTCCTGTCTGAGAGATTCTCTTCCTTTCTCAGAGAGGTCCTCAGACATCATCCTTATATTTATCTCATCCTTCTTCTCTTTAAGAGCAGCATCAACCTCATTACTAAATAGTCTTGAGATTAGAGTTACCCTGTCCCTTCTCACTCTTGGGTCAAAGACGAGGTCAACTGCTCTCTTCTCTGAGAGAGAAGACACAGGAATAGTCTCAAAAGAAGTAGTGTCGAAGGGAGTAGCTTCTATTGCTGTAGGTGGAGGGGGAAGTAGTGCATCATCAAGCATCGCAGATGCTTCGCTAGGATTGAGTTCCTCTCTTACTTCCATGAGAAGCCTTGGAAACTCTTTGCCCCACTTCCCTTTGTCTTGAGTGTGAGTCAACTGAGCATTTCCTGTAGCTAGCAACTGTTGAAGTGCTTCAGGGTTCTGTTCAAAAGAAGCTAACAGTAGATTTTTCATTAAGCTGCTAGACAACTCATCCCACTTCTTAATATCTAACCCTTTAATACTCCTTCCTAATCTTTTAGCTATGCTACCTGTAGCAGTCTCTAGTTGCCTCCTCAGAGCTTCCTCCTCTGCTTCAGGCATTGAAGAGTATGCTAGTTTCTGTGCCTGAAAGGCACCTTCCACAGTTCTGAAGTTTCCTTCAATAGGAGCAATTGGGTTTATGCCTGTTGAGGTAACAACAAAAGGTCTTTCTGCAAAGTTACTAAGATGAGCATTTTCCCCAGTACCAGCATAAATATTGATAGGTGCGACTCTAGTAGCAACCTTTCCTCTAGTCCAAATTCCTTCATGGCTCTCAACAGTAGGAGCTATGAGTGTTGGCATCTTAGAGTCTCTGAGTTGAGAGATGAGGCTCTTTATTTCCTCTAAGGATGGGTGGTCTGTTTCCCTTTTGGGATTCCTTTCCATCCATATGCCTATAAGACCTTTGAGAGAGTTCTCATCCTCTTCTGGGAGATACTTTAGCAACTCCCTATCTGTGTCTGTAAGTACTGCGCAGTTTTTTGCCATAGATTTCTTATTAAAGTTTTGTGCAAAGGTAAGTAAATTTCTTTATATAACCAACAGTATAAGGAAAAAACTGAAGGCTATTAATAATTGTGTTTGTGTAGAGAAAATAAATGCCCATGTAACTCCATAAATATAAAGCTACATGGGCAAAAGAAGTTATTTAGGTGAGTTTATATGACATTTTTCAAAAATAACAATGCTTTACTACTTGATTTGCTTTCTGAAATAAAGTACTTCTGAGAGTTTCTCTGATGAAGAGTATCATACTGATTTAATGCAAAAAGGCTCTCCTGTATAAATTGACAAATCATATTTAAATAATTCTATTCTTTGTTGATGAATTCATTTATTGTTGCTAAGGGAGTTAGGATAATATAAGAGAGTTCCCATAGAGTTCTTATGAACATCTACATCAGGAAATGTCTCACTGAATGCTTTGGTATTGAAAGGTTTTACAATGAGATGAATCCCTTGTTTAGTAGGCACTTCAGCATAGATATAATTATCCTCCACTTCTTTAAGTGCTTCTACTGAAATATCAGAACCTTTCCTCCCCCAAGCCTCTGCGTACAACTCAAAGAGTTTCTCTTTGATAGAGTGCTTCATGGACACATCATCTACATCCACAATCCACTTGGGCATCCTTGACTTGAGTTCACCTGCTGCACTGTTAAGGCACTTTCTTGGATTTCTTACAAGACCTTGATGAATGTTACTTGCAAGCTTTACCAACATCAACTTCTGTAAAGCATCAAAGTCTTTACCAGCAAGATTGATATAAGCCCTAGCTCCATAATGTTCACACAAGAGAATAATCTCAGGCATAATTCTTTCAAGATGTTCTCTACTCCTAATGAAGTAAGTTTTGATAGCACCCTCCCTCACTTTCTCTCCTTTGTGGTCTTTAGCTCTCTGCACTATTTGACAGTGCATGAACATATTGTTGGCTTCATTGAAGTAGAAGTGAGGAAGAATAAGTTTAATATTATTTATCATATCAATCCTCTTTTATAAAATTCTCTCATAAGTGGTTCAGCTAATGCCTTAGCATCAGGATGAGGAGCACCAGTAATTCCCCTTGCTCTGAGGTCAAAGAAGTGCTGCCAATCTGATACAAAACCTGTCATTACCAGCTCTGTCTTGAGAGCATTAGATAATACTTGTCTTGCCTGCTGAGGCTTCCAACCTTTATTAATAAGCCTAAAGTAATTTCTTTCTGCGCTTCCAAGACCTGACAAGAAATCACAGGTTTCCTCATTTGGTTTCACTGGACACCCAAAGGAGTCTACAGCAATACTGCCTTCTTCAATGTTTGTCCAACTAGGAATAATGAAGGTAAGCTCATTGCCAAACTTATCCTTAGAGTAGTTGCAATACCTAGTAGACTCTTGAGCAAAAGAGAATACTCTATGTCTTACAAACTCATGAGATACTCCTCTATCAGTAGTAAATCTTACAGTAACTCTTCTCTCATGGTACTCAGTAGGTTCACAGATGTATTGCAAGTCATCAAGCCAATCATTCTCCATAAGAACCCTAAGATTAGTAGTGATATATTTCCATGTTTCTCCATAAAAATTTACTACTTTTACTTTTGAATAAGGGTTATTGTCATACTTGGGCTTAATTTCCATTCCTTCCTTCCATCTCTCTATAAGATACACAGTACCATGCTCAAGCATTGCATAATGCTGAGAAGCAATCATCCTATCTACAAAGTCCTTAGCTGTCTGACCTTCTGGTCTCTTAGACTTATAGCAAGTTCTACCCGCTAGTTCTATTTGTTCATAGATGCCTTCAAGACCAGGACCTTGCTCATAGATTTTAAATGAGGGATTTATAAGTTTCATACTTTAGCTTCCTTTCTGAATTTAGTTATTGCCTCTTTTAGCCTATCACTAATGTGTCTTAAGCCTGTGCAGTCATAGTCTGCACTATAGTAATCTATCGCTAAAACTTCACTTCTGACAGCACTGAGCAAAGACATTATTGCCTGTAATTCTTTCTTTGTCATAGCTACTTAATTTTGTGTAAGACCCCCTTAATAAACCCATTGATAGTACTGGACTTGGTGACTCCAGTCCATCTATTGAGCATTTCATTATTATCATCTAAAAGAATCATTGTAGGTATAGACCCGATAGCGTACTTAGCCGCAGATTCATCGTCCTCATCAATATCAATAGCCTCAAGTTCTACGTCTATAGGGTTCTTCTCAAACTCTTTGGTCTGTACCTTGCAAGGACCGCACCAACTTGCTTTGAATTGTAATAGTTTCATTTTAGTATTTTTCCTTTATGTTTTACTATGTCTACTTTATTAAATTATTTTCTTTGATTAATCTTCTGGCAATTACATCTACAAGAGTCTGAGGAATACTGACATGTCTCCCCTTATTGTTATAGTATATGTCATGACCTCCTTTGCTTCTCACATACTCAAAGCCATTCTGTCTGACCAACTTAACAAATTCTCTTCTAGCGTATTGTTTCATTCTTTCCAGAGAATAGACAGTCTTTTGAAGTCTTCACCCTTAGGAACAGGACAGTCCTTTATCCACTCCATATCCTTTATGTTCTTAAAGAGGTTGAGCCTCAATGAAGGTTTCAGCCGGGATTCTCAGCAAGATACATCCCAAGTATCTTATTAAGTCTGATAAACTTCTTGACATCATCCTTGCTATGGGGAGTGAGGACTATACCATCAACCACATTGAGCAGTTGTCTTATAGGGAGGTAGGCTGCAATGGAGGTATATACATATATCTTCGGAGCATCCTCTTCTGGGTATAGTATGGGACTGAGGATTTTTATTGACCATGCAAGTTCTACCACCTTATCTACAAACAGAAGAGGCTCACCTCCTGTAATCATGACTTCATCATAGTCAAAGCTTGTAACTGAAGGAAGTTTACTGAAATCCCATGAATTGTTACAGCACAATGGGCAATGGTTAGGGCAGTCTGTTGTTACTAACAGTCGAAGTTTTCTATTTCTTTCCATCATTTCTATTTTTTGCTATTTTTACTTATCATCTCAGCAAGTGCTTTCTTTGCTTCTACCAAGGCCTTCTGAGCCTTACTGTTTCCCTCCAATTCACCATATTCCTGTTCAAATATGTATGTTATTATCTGGTTATACAGTTTAAGTGCAGCCTTTGCCTTTGTTTTGCAACTGTAGTTTATTCCCATCTGTCAACATTTTTATTCTATCATGTATGTACCAGACAGCCTTTTCTAAGTCCTGAATGGTCTTCTCTTTGTCAGTCATTCCTTCCTCTGATTTATGCCCAGCTCGTAATAAATATTTGACTGCGTTACCTGTATCAAAGTCAAGGTGTCTGGTAATATCAATTACCTCAATGCCGCACCTCTCTTTAAGCCAAGTATAGTGACTGGGATGATTGACTTTATCCTCTTTAACAAGAGTAGTCTTGGCAGGAATAAAGTATTCTTTGTTTTCTATGATTTCGGGTGTTTGAATTGCCCTTTTGTTGCCTCTTTTCATATTGATAATAGTGTTGTCATTAAAGAGGGCTACTTTGTCTCCTTTATTAGCGAACTTTATATCTTCTATAAAAAAATCTCTTATGCAAATATATTCTTTCATTGTTATTTCTATTTTAGTGAATCCAATAAGTTGGTAAAGTTCCATCTTTAAGCCTTGAAACCTCTGCCTCAAGAGGAACAATCCTGCAAATGAACCTGCCTGCTTTTACCATACACTCATGGAGCTTATCAGCTACCATTTCTGCCATATATTCAGGAGCCTCAATATTGAACTCATCATGTGCTGGTATACAGAACTTTACGATGCCAAACAGGTTATTATCCACCACCCATTTAAATAGGTTTACAGCACATATCTTAAAGATAGCACTGCCCCTTGATTGGATAGGATAGTTGATACTCTGTCTCTCTGATGCTGACTTTCTTTTGAAATAGTGCCTGACATCTTCCACAAGTGGGTCTGATGGGTCTTCTGCTTTTAGTCTTCTATACCTTGCCCAGAACTCTTGGTTGAATTGCTTCTGTACTTTATCCAAGTCCTCGAAGTCATATATATATGCTCTGAAACCTACCTCTGGACACGTGTTTATATATCCAAGTTGCATCACAACCCTTCTCTGATGAGACTGATATGCTGCCACACCTGGAAAACCCTTCTTATAGTTAGCCTCAATAGCTCTTGCTTCTTCCTCTGGTATATGGTCTCTACCAATCAGAGTATTGGCGTCTCCACCATAAGCAAAGGTAAATTCAGGAGCCTTGGCTTTCTTCCTTAGGTCAGGTCTTAGTTTCTTGACCTGCTCTACGGGAATATCTCTTAATTCATCAGGGTAAACCATCTTGGCTACCAGAGAATGCAAGTCTCCACAACCATGTAGGAACAAGTCTATCATAGCCTTGTCCTTGGATATATTAGCCAATATTACAGACTCTTCTCCACTATAGTCAGCACTAATCCATTTATTGCCTGTCTCTGATATAAAACAAGCTCTTGTCTCTGCATCAGCAGGGAGATTCTGAAGATTCACCAATGGAACTTTCTTACCTGGTATAACCTCCTTATCATCACCTCCACCTGAGCTATATCTGTGAGTATCTGTTCCTATTTGATTGAAGGAAGTATGTATTCTTCCTGTCTTTGGGTTGATGAGGTCTAGGAAACTCTGTCCATAGGTACTTGTCACCTTCTGTGCAGCCTTGAATCTCAAATAGACCTTGGCTATAGGGTGCTTATTTATCTGTCCTTCAATTACAGTAGCATCCACAGATTTCTTCATTCCACCTTTGACTTTATCCCTGGTCATAAGGTCAAAACCAAAGAACTCCAACAGAGGTATTACCTGCTTTGAACTATTCCAATTGACCTTGCACTTAGGACCAGCTTTAACAAATCCAAAGAGGTCAGGATATGCCATCTCTATAAACCTGTCTATACCTTTTGCACCTTCATTATATAAGTCAACTATAAATTTATCCAGTTCATCCTGAGCCTCCTTCAACTCAGCCTCATCCTTCTTCATCTTGGCTTGCCACTTCTCAGTGTCCAGCCTTACTCCACAGAACTCAAAGTATGCAGTAGGAAGTACAGCCTTATTCTCTACTTCAAGAGCAAGTTTCTGACCTCTTTCATAGAGTATTGCAGTCTGAGCATTCATAATATCCTCTAGATACTTCACATCATTTGCAGCATACTTTACAATTTCATCAGTCAGTTCTTTCTTCCATATAATCTGCCCTCGCACAGTCTTGTCAAGCTTTACTCCAAGATAATTCTCTCCAGCAGACTTGAGACTTAAAGAGTGCATACCTGAAGGCCAACCTAACCATCTCATCTTCTCTGCAAGAAATCCATCATAGAGATTCTTTGGAACGATGCCATGATAGAAAAGGAATTTTACATCAAACTTCAAGTTCCATCCAATGAACAATCTGTCTGACTCTAGATACTCCTTATACAATTTGACATCTATAGTAGTACAGTCAATGACAACTTGAAAATCCCTGTTACCAAGCTGAAGCATTAAAAGCTTCTTAAGAAATGGACTAAATCCTTCGGTCTCAGTATCAAGTCCTACAATTTTCAAAGGTTCGAGGAGCCTTAATGACTCCTCGACACTTATGATTTTGTAAGTTGGGTTGTCAAATATCTGTTGTTGACTACTTACAAGATATATTTGGTTCATGATTCAAAATTTATTATGACACCTTTTCCTTCTCTCGATATAGATTTGATTATACAGCCATCAATTACAGTTCCCTTTTGCATAAAGGGCCCACCTGAAGGGTCTACAAAGCTATAAGTATCGGGGTCTCCTTCTACTATTCCCACTCTATAGCCAAACTCAGCATGGAGTGCATAAGACTTTGAGTTCTCATCACCTATCCTGGTGAGGTAGTTATTATCGTCCCTATATCTTGATTGGAGTTTAATTTTCTCTTTCATTTATAATACGCTACAAGTTCTACAAAATCAAGAATATATCTATGTCTCTTGAAGAAGTCATTTCCTAGAAGTCCATCTATATGAACCCCTCTAGTCTTTTCGACTCCATCAAAGGCCTCATTTAGATTACTATTGACTATAAGAGAGACTCTAAAGGACTTACTCCTATGAGAGAGTTCTGTCTTCAGTATTCCAGAGGCTCCTGCATCTCCACCACTACTTCCTATATAGGAGTATTCATAGTCCTGTGTTTCACCTTTTAATTTATTGGCTACATCACTCCTAATATGGGATTCAGAACTTCCTGTATCTAACAGAAAGTTGAAGGGCTTATCATTGTTATACAAAGTAATAATAGGTATATTGGTGAGCTCCAAAGACTCTTTAATAGATAACTTCGACCTCTCTTTATACAACTTAGTCCTGTAGTGCCAGATAGTACCTGACGTGATTGTTAGAGCACATATTATGATGATTATCAGTAAATATGTATTCATCTCCTTTCTATTTTATTCCAGTAGAGCCAATACCCCTCCTATCTTTATTACCAAGATTATCTACTTCAACAATCTTAATACCTGAAGAAAGAAGCCACATAAGCTTCTGCCATATAGTAGCTTTCTGACTGAGTTGAACTCTAAATTGGCATATTCTGTCACCTTCATTGATTGTAGTGGCTCTGAATGCAATAGCATTGAATCTCCATTCATCATTGTCACCACAATAGGACTGGTCAATAACACCCTCACTGTTACCAAGTATGGCACCAAAGTTTTTGTATGTACTGCTTCTTGGAAGTGCAACAGCCTCAAAACCTTCAGGAAGTTGCACTGCAATTCCAAGTTTTACGAGTTTGGAGTCAAACTCTACATCTCTATGTCTCTCCTCTACTCCATTGACCTTGTGTCTCTTGAGAACATTAGCTCGGGGAGCATTGAGAGTTACTGTCTCAGCTGCTCTGAGGTCAACCCAATCTCCCTTATCAATTACTTCGGGTAAAGGTATATTCTTATTTATTCTTTTTACTTTAATCTCTATTTTCATTTGAAAATCCTTTTACTTTTGCAGGCTTTGATGCTGTAGTTAGTTGAGCTACAGCAGCCTTGTTAGTAGATGTTTTTTTAAATCTGTATATTGGTACACCAAAGAGAGTAATCTGCATTGTTCTGACTGCTAACCCATCTTCACTGTATTCCTTGGTCTCTTGTTTAATCATGTTTCCAGAATTTATGTGTTATGTCACACAGTTTACTCTTTCCTGCGCTGGTATGAACCACTTTATAGAACCTTTGATTGGTTGTTCTCTTGTCAAGAGGACCATGCTCTTCCTTATAAGGACCAAGCTTGATATAGTCAAAGTCCCATAGGTCTATCTCAGGAGATAGTTCCTGCCTTCCACTATACCATGCAACCTTGAGATGAGGACACTTATTCTGTAGACTTTGGTGCTTGATAAAAGCAGCACAGCGGCTTACTTCCCCAGGAACAGCATCACCTCCCATAAAAGCAACACAAGATATACCTTCATTGGCTTTTATCAAGAGGGACAGTTCTGCCTCATTGAGAGGAACTCCTATATCTTCAGCAAGATAAGCAGAGTGGCAACCCTTGCAATGACAAGGGCAGCCACTTATACTTATAGCCAAAGTTATCTCATCAGGAATTTCTGTAAAGACTACCTTAGCATCAACATATTTCATCCTTTACTATATATTCTATGTTTAAATTCCTCTTGTCTAGAACTTGACCAACTATTTACACAGGTGAGGTATCCTATAATTCTAGTCCAGTACTTAATTTTTTTGCTATGGCACTTAGGACATTCATTAACAGGAGCATTCACTATGTGACCACATTCACTGCACTCACTCATAGGAATATTGAAAGTAAAGTAGTTGGTGCCATTGTCTTTGGCAAAGTCAAGTAACTTTAAATACTGCTCTTTACTTAGGTGTTCCCCAAGATTAAGGTGTGCTGCTTGACCCCCATCAAGATAAGGGCTTATCTCCTTACCATGCAGAATCATCTTGTCTAGTACACTGGTTCCTTCATCCCACGGATTATAGAAATAACAGTTATACAGATTTTGATTCTTGGGAACCTGATACCCATCCTCCTTGTCCCAATTGTACAATTTTACTCCAAGATTCTCACCAGGTACAGCTTCACTGTTAAAAAGAAAAGGCCTTTTCTTATCATAGATAGAATGTACCTTATTTTCTTCCTTTATAGTACCAAAGATAAGTCTAAGGAACTCTATATACTCAGGATTATTACTTACTGTAAGTCCCAAGAATTGTGCAGCTTCTGTATAACCTATAACACCTATAGTGCTATAAAGCTTCTTAAGATAGATATATCCTGCATTACTATCAGAGAACATCTTTTTGTCTTCCATATCATACAGCATTGTCTTATATGCTATATGATATTTATAGACTCTATCAAGGATAGTAATTAACCGTTTCTTAAAATCCTTAATGTTTTTATTTAAATATGGTCTCCAAGTATCACTAGTAAGTTCCTCGTTTGATATTTTAGTAGGGTCTTCACAGCAGTACCACCTTGCCCAGTCTTGAACAATTCTATTAATATTAAGAGTTATTACATTACAAGAACCTGTCATAACCCCAGTCATTCCTGTAGTAGAGCTAAATGTATTATCAGACATCTCATTTAAAACCCTACAACAAGATGCTAATGATGTAGGATTATTACTAGTATAGCAAAAGAAACTACCTCCTTTAGCCCACTCTTCAGCACAAAGTTCCTTGTAGTCTATATCAAGATACTCTTGATTATTGTGTACAAGAGCCATTGTTGTCACAGGAAAGGTAAGTGGTTTAATAAGTCTAAGCTTCCTATGCAGCTCCATGAATATTCTTTGAAGAGTGTCTATAGCTTTCCATTCTGGTTTAGTGCCGTCAGGATAGTAGAACTCTCCAAATAGGGATTCAAAGTAGTATCTATCATAGAAGGATACATTAGTGAATGGGCTGTTGTAACTTCTGTTACCAGCTGGTTGATTAATCCCATAAATAAACTGTTTGAAAGCTTTACAGATAGCATCCTTCATTGTTTTTCTTTGCAAACAGTGAGGAGTTGTAATTATCTCATTCAGTTTTTCATACCACATAGAACCAAACTCTTTTACCACATAGTAATTCATAGCTATGAAGTAATCACCCAAAGCCACAGCACCTTTAACTTGTGAGCTTAACAAGAATACAAGGTTTGTGACTTGTCCGCTAAAAGACTGTAAGTCATTAGGCTCAGAGGGAGTTACACCATCTATATTACCTGACCCTTCTAGTAATAAAGGATAGAGAGTATAAGCACTACAATACTTCTTCAGTACTGGAGTAGATGCCTCATCATGAGTATATATAATATGATGATTAAGGTCTTCCTCATATTGTTTAGCAAGGTCAGGGAACATCTCATTAAGCTTGTCCTTCATCCTTTGTCTTTGAATAATCCTGTTGGTGGTCTTATAGACCTCACCTTCAAGGTTGGCAACATTCTTCATTGTGACATTTGCATTAGCATCTGTTTCTGAGGAAGTAGCTGCATTTTCTGTTGAAGAGCTATACTTCTCCATATAATCCAGCCTTTCTCTTATGAACCTTGCCTGTTTATGCTGTTCCCTATATACTACATATGCCTTTGCAACCTTGTAGGGAGCCAAGTCAAATAGAATCTTCTCAACTTCATCCTGTATATGCTCTACACTAAGAGTTACATCTTTGTAATCTCGTGTAAACACATAATTCAGTTCAGCCAAGATAGTTTCAGAGGCTTCTAGACCCTGGCTTTTATAGGCTTTCTTTACAGCCTTTTCAATCTTGCTAAGGTCAAAGTCTTCAATTGAACCATTTCTCTTTATAACTTTCATTTATTTAACCATTCAGTTAGTGAATTAGGTTCCTTAAGGTGTATACCTATAGGAACTGACAAATTAAATGTAAGATATGTATGAAGTTCCATTCCTATTTCTTCGGGGTCTTCAAATACCACATCATTGAACTTAATCAAGCCTCTCTTCTGGGTGAACTCACATTGCCATATCAATGGGGTAAGAGTTCTTCTGTTAGCCACAATGAATTGGTAGTCAAGCAGCTGAAAGTCCTTGAAATAGGGGTCTCTATCAAGATTATACCTGATGATTCTCCAATAGAGTCTGGCCTGAATATCATATCTCCAATCCACAAAAGACTTGTAGAAATCCCACTCAGGCTTTCCACTTGTCTTCAAGTCAACAGGAATAATTATTTTCCTGTCATAGTCTACTATCAGTAGGTCTGCCATACATCTATACTCAATACCATTGAGTGTAGCTTTGAACTTCAATTGATAAAGTCTTTCTACATTCTCAAAGGGATTGCTTGGAGCAAAGTACTCTCTAGTGGTAGGACTATTCCTCAATGCTTCCACAGTCTTCCTTACATCAAGGTTAGTGGCAGTATCAAGAATGGTCTTGTCTTTGCTCAGGTACAGTAGTCTGTAATAAGTAGAACCCTTCTCCTTAATTACCTTGGCTCTCGTCTCTGGTTTCCAGTTATTTTGATAATTGGATTGGGCAGCTACCTCTATAACTTCCTTGTCAGGGATGTTTTCAAGTATCCTATAGTTACTGTGATAATTGTCAAATAGATTCTTTACCACATTGATAATAGACTCAGGAACAGCAGGAAACTCTGCTACCATAAATCTACTTTCAAACTCCTCTTCTCCACCTGTAATAATGCTGTCTACAGCAGAACCAAAGGTCAATGAAGGAGTGTCTATTCTGTCAAAGAGGTGTTCAAGTTCATTAAAACCAGACCTCTTGAACTTTGACAGGGTAGAATAGGATAATGCAGGGTCTGCTCTGTAGACTTCTTCAGGAACATTCCAACTTATTTCTCTTAATGACTTAATCATACATCCAGTCATCATTGTCGGAACTGTCAGGTATTTCAAGGAATGACATATATTCATCCACAACACCTCTTAATCTTAACAGTTCCTCAAGGTTAATATTTGCAAACTTCTCTTTGGGATGTTCAACTAACTTATTCTGTTGAACCATATATATGTCTGATTCAACTATTTCAAGTAACTTATCAAACTCTCGACTTTCAATGTATTTCTCAGCAAATTTGATGTCACCTTCAGGTAGGCTCTTCGAGAGTCTTCTGATTTTGTCTAGTAGTTGTTCCATAAGATTTGATTATTTTTATGACCTCAAGCAGTTCTCTTTTGGTACGAACTTCAAAGTACACACAAGGCATCTCCATAGATTCAAGGAGTTTTCTGAAGAGCTTCTTCTTAAGTGGAAAAGTATCGTTCTCTATACCCTTTGCTTCTATGATGAACATAGTACCATTGTACAAGATGATAAAGTCAGGGGTATATGTAATATCCCTGACTTTAGCCATATCCATCCTAAACACTTTGGACTTGCTCCTATTAAAGAAAGGCACAGTAGGCTTGAATCCCCCAGCTAAGACGAATTTTGTTAGTTCATAGCCAGGTTCTAAACCAGCAGCTACCAGCGTCTTATAGAAGCTTTCCTCCAGTTTGGACTTGAAGTGTATATCATTAAAGACTGACTCTCTGGCATTTCGAATCTTCTTATTTTCTACCACTTTTGAACATCTCTTTTAAGTCCTCCCTAAGGATTCTGCAAGCAATCTTTGCATCTTCCTCAGTTCTGAAAGCCGCAAAGTTCCTGAAGTTCTTGATATCAGCCTTATATGCCTTGTGGATTCTACCATCCATAGAGGAAATAATGAAGACTCTCTGACAGTTACTGATGTGGTCTTCATATCTCTTGTCAAGTTCAATAGCCACTTCTCTGAGAAGGACACTAAATGCAGCACAGGGGTTGATATTCCAGAGACTCTGAAGATAGCCAACCATCTTTACAGGCTTCCATCCTACTTTCTTGGCAAGATTTACAATATAGTAACCTACGTGCATGGGGACAGGGACAGGGCCCTCCACATTACCAAGAGTCTTGTCTTTAGCAGAGTCAGTCGACTCTACTGATTTTTTGGAAAGGTGCTCTTTGACTACATCAAAGGGAGGAATAGGACCAAAAAAGGTCATCACTACTAATTGTTTCTTTTCTTTCATTGTTGTTTGTATTTTATATTATTAATTTATGATACCACTTTATAGTGGTGTTATATTTATCCTTTAGAAGTTTGTTTATATCAGTAAAGGTACTATATGGCATAATCTGACCAGTCCTTGCAAAATATGCAGGGTGTTCTACCTCAATTATATCATTATACCTCTTATCAATATAAGGTATGAAGGTCTTTGCCTGAGAACCAAACAGAACATAAAGCATTCCTGTCTCATGCTCTGAAAGGTTCTTAAACAGTTTAGATATGAAGGGTCTCCATAAGTTCACATGGGAACTAACCTTTCCTACCTCACAAGTAAGGGCTGAGTTTATCATAAGAATACCTTGCTTAGCCCATGATTCAAGAGTTATGTCAAACTCTATTGGACCGTGAGGAATTTCATAATTCACACAACTCTCTTTTATAACTTTAAGCGAGGGAGAAAGTTCTTTAGTACCAAGTTTATTACCAAATAGTATACCTGTGGCAACACCTTTCTGAGGATAAGGGTCCTGTCCAAGAAAGATAACTTTACAATCATCATACTTGCACAGCTCAAATGCCTTGAATATATTTGAATATTCAGGACACAACTTATCAAGATTTATCTTTCCAAGTGTATTGAGAACCCTTGCCATCTCCTTCATATCAATAACTTTCATCCATCTGCCAAAGTACTCTTCTACTGACATACTAAATCACTTATATTCTTACGCAGAAATTCCCATATTGAATTATCAAGATTCTCTATAGTATCAGGTTCTCTATCAAGACTCTTTATAGTACCAGGCTTTGTAGGAGAAACAATAAAACCCTTGATAGGTACTATTGTTACAGAGACATTTCTAAACTCGTTAGTGTTGTTGAACGGAATCCTATCTCTATAAGGTACTGATATGCCATGTAAACTTATATAGGGGATAACCTTCTTGGTAATAGCTTTTGAGAGGATGTCCCCATTTACAAAGACAGTAGGAGATACATAGCATACAGGCCTTACAACAGACATTGTTCTATTAATTCCATCAACATTTATAATGAATCCACAGACCATAAAGGGGTTCCAGAGTTCATCGAAGATGAGGCCTTGACCACCATAATAGTCAAGACCCTTACAGGTCTTGATGTGGACGAGTCTACGGCCTCTTGAACACCTGTTAATAGACTGTATGATAGAATCTGCTGTTTTTCTAGTCTCCTCTCCACCTACATAAAGAGGGTACGAGAACTTTATAAACTGTGCAGGGTTCATTGAATCAAGCCAGTTCTGTATACGAGATAGAGTCTCTGATAGACCCAATACAGGTATGAAACACTCACCGTTATAGGGAATAATTACCTCAAAGAACTTTGAGAACACTGTGTTGTTCTGATAGTTAACGGCAATTGAGGCAGGCTGGTACCAATTGTCATCTCCTTCTGCAAATGTGCTATTTCTTATAGAGGATTCAAGTGCATAAGAGGTCATATCATTTCAGTTTTGAAGTGCATCCTCTCAGCATCATAATTGGTGTAGAAGGGAAGTTCCCTTTCGATGAGAGGTTCACACTGGTTTGCTATAAAGTTGACAAAAAGATTGACCATTACAGAGGCAATCATGTTGGCACAGAAACTGGTCTGCTTATAGGAGCAAAGTGTCTCCTCTGCCTCAGTATCACTAAACAGCCATTCATTCTCATACTTCTTCATGAGATAGGTATCAGAACCTTTAATGCAGAATACTTGGAACTCCTCTGCTGCAAGCCTACCATCAATAAAGAGGCATTTCTCTCTTTCTTTCTCAGCCAGACTCATCACATGGAATTTCCATCTGTTATAGAATGTTTTCCTTGCTGCCATATTGTCAAAGCCACATATCATGATATTGGTTGAAGAGGATTCTTCAGTATATCTCTGGTTCATAGCTACAGTACGGTGATACTGGGCAAAATTACTCAATATTCTGGCTACACTTCCTGCCTTGCTACAGCCTACATCCAATGTTGAAAACAGTTGACCTGAGAGGTTTGTTTCGTCTACAGTGTCATTATCCCAGACAATAAGTCTGTCCACTTTAAGTCTACCAAGGAGGAAGGCAGTATAGCTGCCTATACCGCCAAGTCCAGCAAGAGTTACTGTCTGTTCACCTATCTTGTTGAACCATATAGCAGAACTGAATCTCGAGGAAGACTCATCCATCAGAAGAGTCTCTGAATTAGGAGGGAGAATTTCTCGGTTGTCACCCTCATGTGCTTGTTCAAGAGTTTCTTGAAGCAAGGTTTCAAACTCTGCCTCTGATAGGTCGAGGTTATCTGTTGTTATTTCATCCATAATACTAGTGCATCTTGAATTGATTTGATATATTTATTTTGAGGTAATTTGTCAAGAGTTCTATAGACTGCCTGGCATAATTCTGAGATATATTCATCTTCAAATGAAGTAAATTCATCTGGTATGAAGTTAGTTACAACAAACTCTACCATAGTCTCTGCCCAAAAATGAAAGATATTCATATCTTCCTTAAATCTCTTGTCAAATAGTTTGGCCATCTGACCTGTCCATTTCACAGGGTCAATCTTGCTTGCATCTGCAATTGCTATTGAGCCTGTAATAAGTTGAAGAGTAATGGACTTGACTACAGAAGCATCTATAGCAAGTTCATTTGGGTCTGTAATTCGTTCTACCTTTCTTGGAGGTTCACTCTCCATAAAATCCTCATCAAAGAGGGAACCTTGCCTTGCAATCCTACTCACTTCTTTACTGTTGCCTTGATAGACAGGAGGTGTGAAAGGTAGTCCGTCATAATAAGGAATAGTTGAGAAGGGAGCCCTTGCAGCAGCCACTTTAGTTTTGTTTTTCTTGATAACTTCAAGCCTTTCATTAATTTCAAGAAAGGGTTCAGTTACCTCTCCCTCCTTGACAATATTGAGCATATTATATACAATAGCTTCCTCCTCTACCTCTACAGTTCTTGTACCTGTCTTCTCAATGTCATCAAAGGTTCTATATATAAAGGTAGAGCTGATTACTTTCTTCTCTGTAATCTTTCTTGTGATGGCAGCAGTATAAGTTCCTGCATTGTTTACAATAAGACTTACAAAGTGATTTCTATCATTACCTTCCTCTCTTAAAGTGGCAGTATCTGTACCACTGAAGAAAGTAGCCATGTTGTTATGGCTATGTATCAAACCCATCTGACAGTTAAGAAGCTCTGGATGGTCAGTCATATAGGCTACCACATCAGGAGACATGTCAAACTCTGTATAGGTTTGGGAACCAATATCCATAGGGAATATATCTACACATCTTATCTCAAGGGTTCCTTCCTCAAATGAGCCACTGTATGTATAAAACAGTGTACCAGACCACTCTACCTGTGATATTTTATTGCAGAGGTATCTTATCTTATTCTCTACATCAGCAGGAATAACTAATTTATATATATCTGTGTGCTTCTCCAGAGAAGGTATTTTCTTCTGTACTTGATTGTCCATACTTGTTATTTATTGTTCTTAATATTCTATCAACTATAGCTGCAACCATAGCTTTGGAAAGGAAGATGGCCGCATTGGGGTCATCATCTACAGTCTTTACCATGTTGGTTATATTGAAGGTTATAGTTTTATTCTTGAATCTGAAGAGGCTCCTTCCTATGAGCCTATTATAGTTAGCTTCTGCATTATAATTGGAGTCACAGATATAATACAGTTTATTACCTATACATTTGCCTTTAAAAAGTATCTCTCTTGAAAAGAGTTCTTCTCTTGGAGTTTGCTGTTCAGCTGGGAGGGAGTTATACCACTCAATAAAGAGATTACTCAATGTTATGAACAGGTCTCTGTCAGACATAGCAATACCATAACTATCATTAAAGAAGTTGAACCCAAATGGTCTCTTTTTCAATATAAAAGGAATGAAAGCTACTATGTATGGCTTGAAACTAGAAAGGTATCTGACAGCATAATTTAAGGGGAACTGAATCAGCTGTGTAATCCTATTGTCTCTTACGCCTATTCTTTCAAGATACATATAAGGAACCCCAGCGAGGGATTCTACAGTTACATATTTGGATAGTTCAAGGCAGAACAGACTCCACATCTCCTCGGAGAATTGAGTAGCCAGAGATGCAATGGTATTTTTTATAGGACCACTGCCAAGACAGGGGTCAGACCAGCTATCGAAGTTGTCTGCACTTATATAATGAATATGAGAGTGACTGTAACCACTTGTAAACTGTTCAAGTGTAAGTTCAGACCTCATCATCTGGAAATATCCATTTATAGTTCCATCAAGCAAGAGTGCTACCTTTACCCATAAATGGGTTATATCCACACTTCGGTCATGTTCATTGGTTACTTTCACCTTAGGGAAATGAATCAGTATAGTCTGCCCTTGTAAATCCACATTCTCTTCTCCAAAGAACTCATTGAAGATATTATGAATTATTGATATACGGTTTTGTTCTTCCATATAAATAAAAAAATTGGGGAAGAAAGGTATAAACCCCTCTTCCCCATAGGTTATTGACTACAGATTATTTACCTGTTAGCACATGCCACTAAACATGTCATCAATCTCATTGTCATCATAGGGAGAGTCAGTTTCTGGCTTACAATCATCAGACACTGTAGGAGTCACTGCGGCACTATCGAGGATGCCGAAGATTTCCTCTCTTACTCCACTTCCAATTACATAGTCTTCATTGAGGACATCTACAAGCATAGTAAGAGCAGCCCTTGCCTGAACATCCACACAACCTGTCTTTACTTCTTCCTGCTGTGGCAGATTGATGGTACTCTCTATAAGAGATACAAGGTCAGAGGTCTTGCACATAGTGAAATTCCTACCGAATCTCTTCTGACATTCAGCCTGAAGACCCTTTGCTTTGATAGCATCATAGGCCTCAGTTCTTGTCATAGCACCAGACTTGATTTTCTTATTGGTGTTGGTAAGCATAAATACCAATTCATTGGTATTCTTAGTCTCACCTGTAGTTCTGTTGGTATAGGGCACATCCTTAGGAAGTACAGACTCATCCGTCTTGAGTTCAGTCTTTGAGGTACCTTCATAGAAAGTCATACCCTCATAGTCAATGCCTGCTTCTCTAAAGTCTTTCTTCAGTTCACCAAGTGTCTCAGCACCTGACATAATTACACTCTTTTTCTGAGTTTTCGTAGAAACAACTGTAATTTTTCTCGCTTCCATGTTTTCATTCTTTTTTATTAGTTATTACTTAAATAGACCTATCATAATCTTTTGGAATTTTTCTTTATCCTGGAGGGAAAGATAGAGGTCTGACACATCTTTCGCACCATTGATATTAGGTAGTACTATATTAGTGAATCCAGTTTTTGAGGCTAATATTTTCGCATCTTTTAACCCTGCCTCATCATTGTCAAGCAATATATAGATATTCTTGAATCTACGTTTCAATTCACTAACAGCAGTATCACTGATAGTATATCCTTCACCTTGTATTGCCAAAGCAGGAATTCCTGTGTTAGACCATAGACATAGTGCATCCTTTAGGGAAGAGCATATACATACTCTATCTCCTGTAGGAGGTACTTTAGTCCACAGACTTATCACAGACCTATCATGTTTATTGCTCCATTTGAATCCCTGCTTGTTGTATGGCTGATAAATTTTCAAAGTAGTCTTTCCATTCTTGAACTCTGCATAAGCATAGGCATACTTATCAGCTCCAAAGACATATCTTTGACCCCTCTTGGTTATTATCTTATGGGATATAGGATGTACATTGGCATACTTCAGCCACTCTAATGAGATACCATAGGATTCCCAGTATTCAATGTCATGCTTCTTCCACTCTCTTACCTTACACTCCATTGTCACATCATTGTTTCCTATATTGATGCGTGGTGCTATGGGCACATGCCCTGTGGATTCTATTTTAGCTGTTCCATTGAACTTACTGAAATCCTTATATATTCTTGCAAGAGTTTCCTTAAAATTAGTGTTCCACATCTTACCAAGCAGGTCAAATATACCTCCCCTCTCTCCAGAAGAGAAGTCTATCCATGTTACCCTGCTGCCATTAGGAGAAAACAACCCAAAGGAAGGACTTCTGTCCAACCTTAATGGGCTATTTATCTTGCATGGAATACTTGAGATACCCAAGTAGTAGTGAGCTATTTCAGCCTCGGTGGTCACCTTATATATATCTTCCAAAGATACAGAGGATTCACCTGAGCTTATCATACTTTACTTAATGTCCCAAGGACTTGAAGGAGCTGCAAATGGGTCAGCATCTGCATTGTCAGTGATAGTGGAACTCTTTACAGAATACTCATGGAATTCTACTGTTTCAAACTCAGTAGTGGCATAAGCACCTGCATTTTTCCTCTCTTGTACATTGGCATCCAGCTTACTGTAATCAGATATACTGTTCTTCAGGAACATCTGAGTGAAAGCAGCTTGATACTGTCTGCCCTCATTGTCAGTTCTGATACCGAACAATATCTTAACCTTGTTGGTAGGCTGAAGGGAAAGAGCTCCTCTCAGCTCAGAGAAGTCACCCTTGAAATAGTCTTCAATGTGGTCAAGTCTACACTCTGAATCCTCTGGGTGGTCAACCATATACCACTTCTTCTCGGTGTTGTTGTACCTCATCACAGAAGGAATGTTGAGGTAGGCAATCAGTAAGTTGGTAAGGTCCTCTTCACCTACATAGGCAGGTCTGTAGTCCTTGTCAAGATTGGCAGGACCATTGGCATACATAGGAATCTCATGATTCTTGCATTCCTCGATAGTCACCCATGCAGTTCTACCATACTTGTCAATGACCTGTACTTTGGTTTTGTCTTTATTATACCTGTACCTCTTCTGAAGGAAGAGAGTCATACTGATAGGTTTGAGTTCAATACCTACCTTCTCAGGGTCAGGTAGTGCAAGGAAACTAAGCCTTACATTAGGATATTTCACCTTATTATCACCTTCAGTGACTTCTACAGTACCCACATATTCAGGTTCCTTGTCAAGAGGATTACCATAAATCTTCTCAAGCTGAGCCTTGTCAGGATTGAGGCCTTTGATGAAGCAAGGAGCTACACCAATATACCTTTTGAAATCACCTTCTGTGGATTCTTTACCTTTGGCAATTGCCATGAATAAATAACCTTTGTTGTTCATTTGTAGTCTGTTGTTAGTTTATTGTTTATATTCTTATTCAAGTCCATTAAGAGGGTTGAAGGCTGCATCAGTAGCTGTAGTCTCCACTTCACCTACCTTAGCCTCAGAGTCTGTATCAAAGTCAACTCCTGCCTTGCCTTCAATGGGAGGAACCTCTACAGGCGCATGGAAAGTCAGTACCTGATTCTTGACTTGATACTTGCCTTCCTTATCCATCTTGGGAGTACCATCTTCATTAAACTGAGGCTCATATGTGCAAGTGATGAGGTCAATAGACCTGAAACCACCAGTCATAGCCATAATACCAGCTTCACCACCATCAAGGATAGCTTGCTGGATAGTTCTCTCTTCTTGAAGTTTTGCAATCTTCTGGTCAATAGACTCAATCTTCTTCATCGCGGGAAGTGAGTTCTTGAACTGCCTTTTGACAGCAGCAATTTCTCTAGTTGTTAATTCTTTCATGTTTTCTTTTCTTTTTGTTAGTTATAATATTCATCCATTGCCTTTACAACAAGACCCAAGTCATTGGGGATGAAGTCTTGTTCAAACATATCAGCAGGAGATTTGGCAGGAATCTCCGCTCCACCTTCCATACATCTATGAGTATAGAATCCATAGCTAGCCTCTCCTTTGTCATTGTACTTGACAGAAGAGAAGAGAGTCATAGGAACTACCTCGGCAGGATTATAGCTATTGTCAATAAGCTTACCTACTGTAGAGGTCTTATATCCTACGATAGTATTGTCAGAGTAGATTTCCTCACAGTGCATAATAATGAACACATTGAGATTATCCCTTAGGTTCTCAGCAGTGCTGACAATACTTTGGAAGTGGGCTGCAATATCAACAAACTTATTAAAGCCAGATACTTTAGCAGTCTTGAAATACTCTTTTCTCATAATGTAGGTGGCATCCTCTATAATGATGTTCCTAACATGAGGGGCAGACTTATCTACACCTTGCATGTAATTCATTATAGTGGCATAGTCATCTACATTGAAAAGATTCTTATTCTCTTCATTATAGAGAGACTTACTTCCCTTAAAAGGAAGCCTCTTCTTCAATACATTGAAGATAACTGTTTCTTTGGGGTCAAGACCTTTGATACTTGAAGATTTACCAGTACCAGTCTTGCCCAGAATGAGACAAATGTTAGCCATTTTTCTTGTTAAGTAAAGATTTTATTGATTTAATAAAGAAGGAAACACCCTTCTTCTTTGGTTGTTTTAGTGTCTGAATATAAGTATAGACTCTTTCAAGTCCTTCCTTATCATCAGCTCTTGGAAGTTCTGCAAATGTACTTGCAGCACCATCAAAGAACAGAGGACATATATTGTTGCTTGCACCATAGTCTCTATCCTCAATAACCTCCATAAACCTGATAAAGTTACCAAACTTTGTAATGTCATATCCCTCATACTCTCTCAGTCCATATTTATAAGGACTATAGAGACCAAGGACAAAGTTGGCATCCCTTGTTGTAGTCTTACAATCTGCAAGACCATCAGAGGATGGCTTAATCTTGTTGAGCTTCTGATTTTCTATACCTTCTTGAGCCTGTGCCTGATGTTGAATGAGAACAAAGATGTACTTGAGCTGATTTCTCAAAATTATACCATACTTGGCAAGTTTATCAATGTTCTCCATTTTCTTCATACCACTTTCAAGTGCAAGGTTTGAAGCATTGTCAACTATAACAATCCTATATTCCTCAGGGTCATCTGGGGTATAAGGATTATCAGAGTCAACTACTCTTCTTTTGGTGATTTTACTATCATCAAGAGGGTCTACAACATCAACCTCCTTGAAGTTGAGATGTCCATGAGACAAGGCATAATCTCTGCACCTTTTATTAATACCAGTAGGATTCTTATCCTCGTCAATGAACTCAACCATCTCATTGAACTTATCAATGTATGGTTTATATCTCTCAGATTCAAGTAGTTCAAGAACCTTCTCATCAACAGGCCTCTCTTGGTCAGTGCTTCTTAAGTCAGTAGGAGATATTCTTATGTTGTCAAGCCTATATAGCAAATGACAATAGAACTCATCCCTCTTTGCAGATGGGCTCATCTCCAATGTGAAATAAAGAATTTTTACCTTGAGTTCAGGATGTTCCATAGAAAAGAATAAAGGTTCATAGACCAGCATATAGTCAGTGAATTTACTCTTACCAATCTTCTGATTGGCAGTAATAACCAAGAACTTCTCCTGTTCTATTCCAGGAAATAACCTTCTAAACCTTCGGAAAGGGAATGGAATACAGTTATATTTACCATCAAGGACCCTTTGTCTCCTAACTCGGAGCCTTTGGATGTCGTTCTTTAACTCTCCCATAGTTAGACGGTTGTTGATGTCCAGTCATCTTTGAGAATCTCCTCATTGCCAGCACTCTCCAAGTAATTGAGTAGGTCAGAAGTGTATTCTCTTTCACCTGCTATATCCCTATCCTTGAAGATAAAATATTTTAGAGTTCTCATAAACTGATAGTTCCCATTGAAGCTTTCAACATATTTTCTTGCAGCATTGATAATCTGCTCATCAGTATAGTCAGTGCCGTACTTCTTGAAGAATGCCTTCAGCCTTTTTGCAATAAGGGCTTTACCTTCAGCCCAATAATTTGATGTACCATCCTTTCTTCCAGCAGGAAATATTTCTTTGAGTCTCTCTGCTAGGGTAAGGATGTCAGCATCACACTTCTCGTTGCTGTCAGAGTCCAGTACAACAGAATCAACTAATTCATTGCCCTTTCGAGTAACTCTCCAGCCATTCTGCTGGAACAGACTATTCCTTTCAGCAGTTATGTAGCCCTTCTCTATAAGAAGTTCTTGAGCTTTCTTAAGTTCTACCTTATTACGATAGGCCAATAACATAAGCACTTCACCCAAGGAAACTTGATTCTTATTACAACCTTCAATGCTTAAAATTATCTTTGTCATAATTGAATTTCTTCCACAAAATTAACAGTCTTTACAAGTTCTGGGTTATAGTCTTCAAGCATCTTGTTTACAAGTTCCTCTTCCCTTGTTCCCTTATAATAGGGGATTATAATGATAGGGTTTGGGTGTCTCAACAATCTACCTGTTCTCTGCTTGATAATAGTATCTGAACTGTTTAGATTGGCATAGATACCAACTCTACAATCAACAAGGTTCATTCCCTCATTGAGCATATTACAGGCAGTAATATGGTGAACTACCCCCTTATTGAAGAGTCTAAGTACATCATTTGATTCAGTGTTCTGACTGTTAATACAGTATTCACCAAGTTTCTTAGTCTGTTCTATGCTGTTACAAAAGGTCAGGGTTCTCTGATGCTCACAATGCTGCAATATCTTCAGTACTATAGGTACCTTACAATCACTAAGGTACTTGAGCCTGTCTCCACAAAGTTTAAGCCACCTGTTCTTACATACTATGTTGCCTCTTCTGTTCTTGAACCACTCTATTTGACCATTAAGGTCATCAAGATACTGAGTCTGTGTACAGAAAATATGGACAGGATTGCTCTTCTGTCTCATGTAGGACCATCTTTCAGCCCAAGAAGCATAAATAACCCTGCCTTTAGCTTTGGGATTCTTTATAATTCTCTCATTAGGCAACTTGTTGTCAAGAGTAAGAGGAAGAAGATAGACTGTTGGGTCAGGAAGCACACCATTATCAATTGCTTCTCTGAGAGTAGCATTATAATAGTAGAGGTCATCAAATACCTCTTTAAGTTCCTCCCTCAAGTCCTTCTTTACTGTAGCTGAAAGTAGAATAGTATACTCTACCTCAAAGTCACAGAGAGCCTCTCTGCACCTTTCTGACAGATGATGGGCCTCATCAAAGATAATGAAGTCCCACTTTCCTTTATGTTTAGGAAAAGAAACATATGTTGAGAAAGTGATGTTCAGCTTACAGTCAGGCCACCATTTAGCAAGTTCATCTGCCCAGTTTACTTTAAGGACATTCTTTGGTACCACAATAAGCAGGTTCTTGTATTTTTTCTTTGCCAGATGCTTTACCCTTTCTATTGCATTCTTACTCTTTCCAAACCCAGTTGGTAAGGTCAGTAAGACATTCCTGTTAGGAATTGCCTTTACTTCCTTCAAGACTTCTTCTCTTGTCATTACTGTTTACAATCTGTTTAAGTTTATGAATATATCTAGGGTCTTCTGCATATCCTACTCTCTGAAGAAAACTATAGTAGTCTTCAGGAGGTTTGTATCTCTTTTGCACCCACTCCTTATATGCTATAACACTCTTTGTCCAATGGTCAAACTTATGGTACCTATTAGTCCTACTATTGTATAGACCAAACAGATTATTATGTCTCAAACATCCTACTGATGTAAAGTGTCCTGTCTCAAGTAGTGCCTGAGCATACACTATATCAGAGTGAGTAACATCATAATATTTAAGGGCATCTGCTAAGCCCTCTTTCATAGGTTTGTCCATAAATACTGGGACAGGAGTTATAGTGTCAGGAGGTGAAGTAACATCATGATTGGGTGGTCCAGCTTTATCTTCAAATTGGTGTATGAAGATAATACCAGCTGTACATATCCCAATCATCAATGCTACTTTGATGAAGTTTTTGATTCTGTCCATCATTTAATTGGTCTTTTTAGGAATTGTGCTAGTTTGTTGTCTCCTTTACAATAGTCGCAGGGTATTTGAGACCAGAAGTAAGTTGTTCAAGCTGGAAGTTCTCTTTTAACAAAGCTGTAGTTAGATACTTCTCAATGGCATTCTCAATAGAGTCCCTATTACTTACAATGTAGTCAGTAGTAAAGTTGTTGAGCTGGATTCTGAAGGCATCTTTCACATAGTTATAGAGGGTTCCACGGACTATTTCATCTAGTTTCTTCCTGTACTTCTTGAATACAAGAGGAGACTTACCATCTATAATCTTCAGTGATACGGTAGGGTCAACAGTGAACTCAGAACCATCTTTTGCATTAATGGTGAAGGGTTCGTAGTCAACAGTCTGCACAAAGGTAGGATACTCATACACTGACTGGGTGAATGGATTGTACCATACCATGCCAGTACACATAGATACATCACCTACACCCTTGTCATCACCATAGAGATTAACAAGAATACCTTCGTGTCCTGCATCTATTTTCTCGCAAGAACTCATACCTACTATAGCCATACAGGCTACAAACATTGCAAGAATTTTTTTAATTGTTCTCATTTGATTTTTTATTAGTTAAACTTATTGATGTGAAACATTCTGTTTTGACGGACAGCAGAGAGTATAGAACCACTGCGATAATACCAACTATATTGGCGATTGTACTTGGTTTGGTCAATATACTACAAGCCCATGTAAATAGGATTATAGTGACTATAAACCATACTGTGATAATTATTATTCTTTTCATAGCTCATATTTCAAATAAGTATTTGTATACTCTTCCTTCATAGTTTGCACCATTCCACTTGTTGTACCATAGATACACTCTGTAGTGGTCAATAAGTACTACAACTTCTATCTCTGGTTGGTACCATCTCCACAATGGAAATACAACACAAAAGAAGAGTATAAGTATTAAAAGTATTATATTCATAACTATGTGTGTTAAGAAGAGGGGTTAAGCAGAAATTCTCTCACTTGACCCATCATAGCTTAATCATCAAGGATTTCATAGCTGTAAGATACAGCATGAAAGTCATGTGCTAATAGGTCAAAATGCTTCTTCAACCTCTCATGTACTGACATAGTGTCCCAAACTCTCTCTATCACATCTCCATCCTTGTTTCTTTTTGTAGGCCTAGAGAGTTTGACAGAGGTAGGAGTTGAAAGCATATACTCATATGCTTCTTCACAGATGTTGAGTTTCTGAATGGCTAACTTCTGCTTTCTGGTACGGATAATCAGAGATTTCTCTCGCTCCTTCTGATGTTTACCTTTTCCTTTGGTGAATCTGATGAGCATCTTGTCCTCATTGTAGTTCTCTTTAGGTTTTTTATCGCACTCCTGCGAGCTGAGCATACCTGCACCTGGTATAAGTAAGCTCAGACTTACTTTTAATTCTGTCATAAAATTAATATAAGGTGAATAAATGTTTTCTAAAAATAGCTACTTAAGTGATACATTGACAGTGTATTGCATTAACCACTATGCTAATCATTCATGGCGAATAATATAGGATTCGAACCTATGAAGTAATAATATTGTAAGTAGCTGAAGTAAGGCAGAGAAGAATCGAACTTCTGTTATAGGGACCCATTTTATTAATATAATATAGTATTGTAAGTATCTTTAGATACTATATATTTATTAACCTATGTCCTAACCACTAGACGACTGCCTTATGAAATTGGCACTACTTTTTATGCACTGATGGGATTGAACCATCTCTAATTGTACCAAATTACAATTGTCCTATCCAAGTAGACGAAACGCAGAATTATTATTGTAAGTGCCAAAAAGTGGGGAAGGTAGGAGTCGAACCTACATTGAATAATTTAAAAGATTATTGCTTATTTATATGATATTGTAAGTACCATTAGATACTATATCCGTTTTAGCTACTTCCCCTTGTATAGTCACTATTTATGTACATGTTAGAATCGAACTAACTACCCTTGAATTACCAGTTCAATGCTCTAACCAAATGAGCTAATGTTATTAGTATTGTAAGTGACTTCATTCCAATTCTTCAATTGGACAATAATTTAACAAGTTTTATTGCGCCTATCATAGGGATTCGAACCCACTTTTTACTGACCTCTTCATCTCATACCTACCTAGGTCAGTATGAGATTGCACAGCTTTTGGAACTCTTAATATGTGCACTAATAAGAATTCATGATAGGCCTTAGTAAGTATAGGAGGTATCACTCCTCCTATACCTTTATTGATACTTAATAGCATTGATATTAACTTTTAAATGAGCTATAAAAATGTTGTAAGTATCATTGGCTTTTGAACTATTAAAGCACACCCTCTCTCACTATGTCATATCTATTACTCCTAAATAATGATTGTAAAGGAGTATAGACATCCATAATATCCATATCTTTGAAGTTAGTTAAGAACTGTTCAATCTGTGCTACATTAGCAGGGATATAAATCATGTTCTCAATACCTTCAAATCTGTCGATAGAAGCACTATTGAAACTCCAACCACCGTCTACATCAATAGCTACAATGTATGGCTTAAATCCAAAGTATCTTTGACACTTCATCATAAAGGCATTCATCGAGGCCTCAGGAGACTTTAATGAGTTCCACTCACCATCGCTGATGATAGTCCATACAGGATAGTTCTTTAGAGCATCAAGTATCTGAGGGTTATTCTGACATTCTTTGTGCAAATCATCAGGTATGTTACTGATGTAAGTACAACCACCTTGGAATACTGCCTTACAGAAACTCTTGATAGATTGATAGTTCTCATAGAAACTCTTCTTAGGGTCAACAAAAGGAGTTTGCTTAGTTTTTACTGTTTCACTTCTGATGAAAGAGTTTACAGAGTTATTCTTTCTGTCTATACAAGTATGCCAGTGACTTCTACTATTGAAGAAACCAAGTAAGTTTCTACCATCATCATCTGGATTCTTACATAGACATACAGAAGCTAAGAATGTAGCAAAGTTAAAGGGTTTACCGTGCATAGAACCTGAATCATCTATAATCACAAGACTATTATAAGGAAGATTAACCTTAGTCATGAATGTTTCAAGCTTTAATTTATCTACATTATCATAACAGATGTCATTATATAGCTCTTTGAAGTTAGTTGCTCCTACAGTAACTTTAGCCTGCTTTGCAACTTTCTTCAACTTGATTTTATCTTCCTCTGTAGCCTGTCCCTGTCTAACCTTTTCTTCTAGAACTCTTTGTTCAGCTTGTTTAGATTCCTTGTATTTCTCCCATTCAGCAAGCCAAGGTTGGAACTTAGAATATTTAGCTTCTTCAGTATCTTTAATTTTACTGTAAAGGATTCTGTTCTTAACTCTAAATCTTGCTTGTGAAGGAAGCTTGTCAAACCAATCAATGAATGATTGTTTGTCAAACTCATTGATTTTACCTGTAGAGAACAGTACTGACTCAAGGTCACCATTATAATCCTTTCTCCATTTCCTGTAGCCCTTGAAGTTAGCATAGCCCTCATTTACTTCATACTCCCAACCCATAAATTCTGAGAGCATTATGAGTAACTTAACCTTATCTTCCATTACCTTTTTAGTTTCAGGAAGCATCTTGCTATGACTACTTCTTTTGCTTACTCTAGGAAGTGTCAAGAATTTAGCAACAAGAGTTCTATTGAAAGGATTATTACCATTGATAACCTTATAAAGATAGCTTGCAATAACCTCTCTATATTTTGCTTCAGCAAATAGATTGTGTATTCTGGTAACTCTAGAACCCTTGGTCTGTACTCTATTTCTAAATAGCAAGTCAAAGCAAGTATATTCATTGAACAAACCTGCTTCAAGGAACTTCACAAACTGAGCTTGATGTTTCTTCCACATCCACTCAAGGACTACTTGAAAACCTTCTCTATTGGCATTGCCGCCACTATCCTTCTTAATACCTTTAAAGATATTATGTTGTCTAGCTGTAATATCACCAATTGAGAAAAGTAGACTAAAAAACATTTGCTTATGCTCCTTACTCCATCGAACTTCTGACCAACAAGCATCAAGTAATGCTGTATCAATCGTGTTGCCTACACTCTGAAAGAGTTTAAGGCAATTTTTTAATCCATAAAAAGGATTATCGTTACTTTTATTTAACTTTACCTGTACCATTTTGCTAATGTTTTATTTTATTTTTGTAAGTAACGTAGTTAGGATATTCTTTTTATCTTTGAACTATATATGTCTTCCTTATACTACTAGAAAGTTTCAGTTTCACTCATTGCTGAAAGCTCTGCTTCAAGTTCCTTAATCTTATCCTCAGGAGTTTTCTGAGATTCTTTAAGTTCTTTAAGCTTAGCTATAAGTTCAGCTTTCTTTTGAGCATTTTCTGCAACTTCCATTTTGTACCTCTTATAACCTATTACAAGGTTTACAAGCTCTTTATACTCTTTAGCAGTATCTAACTGCTTTGCAGTAGAATCACTTGCAACCCACTCATCTTGACTTTCAAGTTGTTTAATCTTGTTAGACAAGCTAAGTCTGATATTATTAAGAGAATTGATTGTAGTAGCGTGTAATAATTCAACTACATTGATAGGTGTGCCAAGCTTAGTGTTTACTGTGTTGTTGTCAAGCAACATAGTAAGAAGCAGTGAACACATCTTATTAAAGTGTTCTTTTGTGAAATTAATCTTTGTCATTAGACATTAATTTTATAGTATTCTTTTATCATTTAATTCAATACGCTTGTTATACCACTCTTTAGCTTTTTCAAGAGTGACAGTTATGTTTCTTGTTTCCATATTATTTATATTTTATTTATTTAATGTATTAGTAGCCTCTCCTTTGACATAGTTGCCTCTTTTTTTCACAAAGTTTAGCTACACAATAATTACATTCTCTAGTACAATCAAAGTATTCCATAAACAAGTTTCATATTTTATTCCCAAATATATGCTTCAAACTCGCATTTAAGTTCCATCTCAGTCTGTTTAGCCTCTTCAAGATATATACTTAAAAAGAGTGAACAATCATTGAAGTTATTAATGTCTCCATCAAACTCAATATATAACCATAGTTCGCAGTATTTTACTGCGGACCGTTGTTTTTCAGTTGACTTTCTCATATATTTAGGAATTTTTTAATTTTATACCAAATACTAACTCTCTTTTTCTCTATTATGCCTTTATTTTTTCTGTTTCTAACAATGCCTTTGGGACTTACTGTTAAAAAGCTTGCACCTGCATTGTTATCAGTAGAAGTTAGTATATAATACCAGTGGTATAAACATGCCCCTATAGTTCTGTTGACTTTAGATGAGGCTTGTCTACAGGCTTCCTTGATATTAAGAGGATTAGCCTGAATGGCTTGGACTAGAATTGTTTCTTCCTCTTTAGTCCATCTTCTTCTTGTTGTCATTTCATTATTATTTTTAGTTTAAATGATTAGTACCTCCAGTGGGATTTGAACCCACACAGCTACAATAGCCAAGGGAGTTTAAATCCCTCATGTCTACCAATTCCATCATGAAGGCAAATAAAGTGCATCCAGTGAGATTCGAACTCACAACTTACAGTTTAGAAGACTGTTACTCTGTCCATTGAGTTATGGATGCCCTTAATTAAAATTATCTCTAATATTTCATGTTAGTCACAAGAAAACCTTATTATAAAGGACTTCAAATTGTTTACCAAATTGTGCGGCACGTTCAAGTGTTTT
>ERZ1034901.36-NODE-36-length-97734-cov-25.330184_pt1 | contig 97734 bp, 78 predicted proteins | sample MGYA00520628_ERZ1034901 | MGnify/ENA primary metagenome ERZ1034901 (study PRJEB33766, sample SAMN09781783) | gut metagenome | biome: gut microbiome | host: Homo sapiens | place: Madagascar | study: EMG produced TPA metagenomics assembly of the PRJNA485056 data set...
AAATAAGAGCAATTTTTTTCATTTAACTATTGACATTTATTAGCTGGACTTTTTTTCTAGCACCCACATTATGCCATAAAAAAGAAGCCTGTGCGAAAACATGTAATCAACTGCGGATTTCTCGTAGTCAAATGCATCAGTTTCTTTTCAGACTTCTTATTTTTACTTTATCTAGTACAGCGTTTTCAAAATAACTGCCTCATACACTTGCCTGCGAATCCGATTGCTCAGTTGAAAAAGCCTCGACGTAGCCCGCTACGCCTACGTTTTTTTCAGCTGAACACTCGAATCCGCATTCTGCGTGAATGAGGCAGTTATTTGTGAAACGCTGTACTAGTTTTTCTGTGGCAGATAAATTATAAAATCCACCCTGAATTCTCCGTTTGCATGATCTATTTCCATATAACCATTATACTTCTTTATTATTTTCTCTACATTACTCAGTCCATATCCATGCTTCTGTTTTTCTTTCTTTGAAGTTAATATCTTATCATCCTTCAGGTAGATTTCTCCGCAATAAGTATTCGTGATCCGACCAATTAAACGCTCTTGACTGAACATAATCTTTATCGTCAATATTCGTTGTTCCCGATCAACTTTTTTCAATGCTTCCAAAGCATTATCCAATAGATTTCCCAATAGTGTAACAAGATCTGCTATATCAATGTTTAACTGTTCCGGTACAACAATTTCTGTTTCTACTTTTATATTTTCACTCGCCACACTTTGAAGCTTATAGTTAACCAACCCATCAATAATTGTATTTCCTGATGTGCTATAAATCACTTTCCCTTTTATGAAATGAGAAAGTTGATCCAACTGCCTTTTTGCCTCTTCATCTTTTCCTTCTTCCAACAGATGATTCAAAATAATAAGTTGATTACTCATATCATGCCTAAACGCCTGTAAATCTTCTGTAGAGCTTTGCATAATCTCACACTGTCTGCTGTATAATTCATTTTCCTTTTGTAACAAAGCCAGTTTTGACTTCTTTATATAATTTTCTGCTAATGAATCATAAAGATAAAATGCAATTATATTTACTGCAAACAGAAGTGATACTGAACCCACTGCTTCTACCTTAGTTAAATTGGTCTGCTTTGCAATAATTACTTCCAAAATTAATGTAGAAATCGGAATTACAATTGAAGCCAGCCAGGAAATCCAACTAATATTACGTCCCTTTCTTGTTAACTTTATGTTTTCAAGCAGCAGCGTTTCACAATATGCAACAATTCGCATGGCTATTAACCCAAAAGTATCTCTAAACTCGCCTTGTGAAAAAACTGAAAAATTAGTATATCCAGTCATAGCTGCCGCAATTATTTCCGCTGCTGCCATAAAAAGATACATGTAAACAACACAAATAATTCTCTTTTGAAGACTTGCTTCGTAAGTTAAAGAAATAATGAACATAGTAATTAAATTCGTAATCAAAGTAATTAACGGAATATCTATCAGAAGATATACTAAAGTTGTCATTATAAAGTAGAAGGAATAGGCTAATATTCCCAATATTCTTTTGTATTTTCTATGTTCAAAAAAAACTCTCATAAAACGATGAACAACAAATATCAGAAAAAAATTCGCCAGCAGATAAATGATATGATATGTATCAAACACCATGTACAAACCCTCCATTTTCAAAATGAAGCTGCATTCTCGCTATTTCCTCTTTTCTGCCTCTGGCAACAGGAATTACGTCACCATTTACCATAATAACCTGTTCTCCCTGAAAAGATCTGATATAACGATAGTTCACCAGATAAGATTTATGTGTCAGAATCATTCCCTGCCCTTTTAATTTGTCGCAGACTTCTTCCAACGAACCATAGAATTCGTCTTCTGACTTCTGCATTACAATCTTTACTTTTCTTCCGTTACTTTTAAAATACAGAATCTCACTCACACGGGCACAATACATATCGTGACCATATTTATAGTGAAATATATCATTCTTCTTCCCATAAATCCTGTTATACTTTTCAAGCGTAGCAGTCACCATATTCTGGTCAAATGGCTTCTCTATAAAATTGAATGGTCTGAAGGCAAATAACTGACGGTCATATCCATCCTTTCCCGATACATATACAATCTGAGCTGCTTCATCTTTTATCTCATTTCTGATACAATCACTTACACTAATCCCGGTATCATCTGCGAGCTCAATATCCAGAAAATAGATCTGATAATTTTCCCCTTCCCGAAGTTTCCGTTTCAACACTTTCCCCGAAATGAAACTCTCCGTTTCAGCTTCTATATGGAGTATCCTGCAGGAATCATTAATATAATTTTCCAGCAGATTACATATCTTTTCATCATCATCACAAACCGCAATTTTAAGCATTTCTTATCCTTCTATCCATTCATGTACTGTTATCTGTGTTCATTTTTTCACTGTTTTAGCAAGTGAAACATATCCTTTGCCTTGGGACACTCATGTTATGATTATACGACATAAAAGAAAGACGGGCAATATTTTCCACACCCGTCTCTCTGACCGTCTTTCCGGCAAATTATACTTGTTTCTTTTGAAAAAATCCTTTCAATACCGGATACAGTTCTTTAAATTTCTGATATCTTTCCTCGTACTTCTGCACCAGTTCCGGATTCGGTTCTTCTGTTCCTGTTACTTTCACAAGTTTCTTCGCAGCCTCTTCCACCGAATCAAATACGCCGCATCCAACTGCTGCCAGGATTGCCGCTCCATAGCCCGGACCTTCTTCGCTTTCGATCAGATCTACTTTCATATTCATCACATTTGCAATGATCTTTCTCCACAGCGGACTCTTTGCTCCACCGCCGCAGATCTTTGTTCTCTCTGGATTCACGCCAATACTTCTTGCAACTTCCAGGGAATCACGCAGTCCGAATGCAACACCTTCCAGCACAGCCTGTGTCATATCCTCTCTTGTGCTGTCCATAGACATTCCGATAAATGCTGCTCTTGCGGAAGGGTCATTATGAGGAGAACGCTCTCCCATCAAATACGGAAGATAGAACACATGGTTCTCGCCGAGCCTTGTGATTCCTGCCTGTTCTGCCGGATAATCTTTTGTCTTAAGGATCTCGTCCATCCACCATTTATTACAGGAAGCTGCACTGAGCATGCAACCCATCAGATGATAATTACCATCTGCATGGTCAAAGGAATGCAGTGCATTGTTCTTATCTACTCCGAATTTCTTACTGGAAATAAAGAGTGTTCCTGATGTTCCGAGAGAAATATTGCAACCGCCGTCTCCGACCGTTGCTGTTCCAACTGCTGCCGCCGCATTGTCCCCGGCTCCTGCAATTACTTTTACATCCTCTGATACGCCAAGTTCCGCTGCAATCTCTGCTTTCAAAGTTCCAACTACTTCCCAGCTTTCATACAGCTTTGGAAGCTGTGCCTCTGTAATACCACAGATCTCAAGCATTTTTGCAGACCAGCACTTATGCTCCACATCCAGAAGCAGCATTCCGGAAGCATCTGAATACTCTGTGCAAAAAGACCCTGACAGACGATATGCAAGATAATCCTTCGGAAGCATAATTTTCTCAATCTTTGCAAAATTCTCCGGTTCATTTTCCTTCATCCAGAGAATCTTCGGTGCTGTAAATCCGGCAAATGCAATATTTGCTGTATACTCTGAAAGCTTCTCTTTTCCAATCACCTGATTCAGGTAATCGGTCTGTTTTGCAGTACGTCCGTCGTTCCACAGAATTGCCGGGCGAATCACCTGGTCTTCCTTATCAAGCGCAACAAGGCCGTGCATCTGACCTCCAAAACTGATTCCCTTTACTTGATCCTTATCAAAGCCTTCAAGAAGCTCTTTCAGCCCTTGCATACTCTGTGCAAACCAGTCTTCCGGTTTCTGCTCTGACCATCCCGGATGTGGGAAATATAACGGATATTCTTTTGATACGATATTCTTAATCTTTCCATTCTCATCCATCAGAAGAAGTTTTACTGCGGATGTTCCAAGATCTACTCCTACAAATAACATGTCGTTCCTCCTGTATAAAGACAGAGAGCCTTGCCGTTTCCGGCACGGCTCTCTGCCCGTTTTCTATGCTTATAACTTTCTATGTAATTAACCCCACGGATTCTCTGTTGGATATCTTACACCCTTCGGCTGGTTGTATCCGATCTCTTCAACCGGCACACCAATGTATTTAAATACTTCGAACAATGCTTTTCCAAAGTGTCCGAAAGCAACTGCTCCGTGATGTGGATAATTCTTTTCGATCAGTACGTGACGGTAGAATCTTCCCATCTCCGGAATTGCAAACACGCCGATAGATCCGAAGGATTTTGTAGCAACCGGAAGTACTTCTCCCTGTGCAACATAAGCACGAAGTACATTGTCAGATGTACTCTGCAGTCTGTAGAATGTGATATCTCCAGGTTTGATGTCTCCCTCAAGTGTTCCCTGTGTAACCTCGATTGGAAGAGATCTTGCCATGATCATCTGATATTTCATTTCGCAGAAAGCAAGTTTTCCGGAAGCTGTATTTCCACAATGGAATCCCATAAATGTATCTTTCTGTGTATATGGGAATTTTCCTTCAATACTTTCTTTATACATATCTGCCGGTACTGTATTGTTGATATCAAGAAGTGTTACTGCATCCTGGCTCACAGCAGTTCCGATAAACTCGCTGAGTGCTCCGTAAATATCAACCTCACAGGATACCGGGATTCCCTGAGCTGTCAGACGGCTGTTTACATAACATGGAACGAATCCGAACTGTGTCTGGAATGCCGGCCAGCATTTTCCTGCGATTGCAACGTATTTTCTGTATCCTCTGTGCTCCTCGACCCAGTCTTTCAAAGTAATCTCATACTGAGCCAGTTTCGGAAGGATCTCCGGTTTCTTATTTCCTGCTCCGAGCTCTTCTTCCATCTCTTTTACAACGACCGGAATTCTCTCATCACCTTCATGTTTGTTATAAGCCTCGAAAAGGTCAAGTTCAGAGTTTTCCTCAATCTCAACTCCGATATTGTAAAGCTGCTGGATTGGTGCATTACATGCAAGGAAGTTTAACGGACGCGGTCCAAAGCTGATGATCTTTAAGTCACTTAATCCGACAACTGCTCTCGCGATTGGTTCGAACTCATGGATCATGTCAGCACATTCCTCTGCTGTTCCTACCGGATACTCCGGAATGTAAGCTTTTACTCCTCTGAGTTTCAGATTGTAGCTTGCGTTAAGCATTCCGCAATAAGCATCTCCACGTCCCTGTGTCAGATTATCCTGTGTCTCCTCTGCAGCTGCGACAAACATCTTCGGTCCGTCAAAATGTTTTGCAAGCAGTGTCTCAGAAATCTCCGGTCCGAAGTTTCCAAGATAAACAACCAGTGCGTTACATCCTGCTTTCTTTACATCTTCCAGAGCCTGTACCATGTGGATCTCACTCTCTACAATACAGATCGGACATTCATAAACAGTTCCTTCACCGTATTTCTTTGTGTAGGCATCGATCAATGCTTTTCTTCTATTCACGGAAAGACTCTCCGGGAAACAATCTCTGCTCACTGCTACAACACCGATTTTCAATTCTGGCATGTTACTCATAATAAAATCCTCGCTTTCTTTATCCTTGTTATTATTTCTATCTTTCTCATGTTACGTTATCCACACTTTTCCTGTAATTTCATTTGGTTTTCCACACATCATGCAGAGATCTTGTGAATAACATGATCCTGATTTTCGGAAACCCCCGGCATCCATTTTCAATCAGACTTCGACGTTCTCACCTTTTAATCCACAGAACGCACCCTCAATCTGTGCATCCTCATGCGCGATCAGCCATTCATTCATAGCTGCAAGAAGTCTGTTTTCTTCTGTTTCCTGTTTCGTTTGTTTCTATGGTCATTTTACCAACTTAAAAAGGCATTATCGACCAAATAATTAGCCAAATAATGCCCATTTCTTATCTTTTTACATTCTACCTGTTGTTAGCATTCTAATTCGGCATGCTTCTCTCTTCATCTGCAACATACTCAAAGAAATCAAAATGAATTAAGACTTTCCTTTATTTATCAGAATATTATTTCTACAGATGATTCCATCAAGGATATCCTGGAAAGACATGGATTTACCAATTATAAATTGTTCCGTCGAATGTTCTTTGAACATTTTGAGGCTACGCCAACAGAGGTTCGGAAGATGCATGATATAAAGGAAAACTCCTAATATTTAGTAATTTTTCTTTTATTTTTCCCTTATATTTAGGGGTTTTGTGTGTTATACTATAGACAGTATTATATTGGAGGTGAAATTATGGAGTTTGCAATTCAGCATACATTATCTTCAAAAGACATAAAACTAATGCGAAAGCGTCTGGGACTTAAGCAAAAAGACTTTGCCGCTTTATTAAATGTCTCCGTAAAAACAATTGAACGTTGGGAACAAGCAGATGTTGCAGTAACCGGTCCCGCTGTAACATTATTAAAGATTCTTTATGAAACACCTGAATGGGTCGAAGAGTTACAAATTCCCACGAAAATTTATCCTCTTAGATTATTTTATTACTATAAAGAAAATCTGTGTACTGTAATTGATGTAAACGAACCCACTCGAAAAATAGCAATTAAAAATTTTGTAAGAAATCCTATTTATTGTGCATTTGGCGTCAATAATGCTCCTACATTCAAAGATTACGAAGACTTTCTTGAATCAAGATGCTTTCCACGAAGCAGGGATAAAATGAAGATTATATTACGGGATTTAGGACTGCCTTTTTATGATCCATTCCTGATTATTCAGAAAACTAATGGGAAAATGGCTGAGGATGATTTTTGGATAAAAATCGAACGGTAGGTAACCTAAGAAGTAAAAAAGGAAGCGAACCGCTTCCTTTTTCACTTTCTCATTCTATTTCACGCCCCATTATTCCTTCGGTGGCAGGAATCCCTTACTTGTCTTCACGATCACTTTATCAAATACCATGAACATAGACGGAAGTACGAAGATTACAACTACCATACTGATCAGTGCTCCTCTCGCCATCAGGATACACAGGGAACTGATCATATCGATATTGGAGTAAAGACCTACACCGATCGTTGCTGCGAAGAAACTCAACGCACTTACCATGATAGACTGTGCGGATACACGGTGCGCAGTTGTGATGGAATCGTATTTATTTGCGCCATGGTTACGCTCTCTCTTATAACGAGTTGTCATAAGAATTGCATAGTCTACGGTGGATCCAAGCTGAATGGTTCCGATTACGATGGATGCCACGAATGGCAACTTAGTTCCCATGTAGTATGGAATACCCATATTGACGAAAATCGCGAACTCAATAACACCTACCAGGATGATCGGCAGTGAGATTGACTTAAACAGAAGCATTATGATTACGAAAATAATTCCGATTGATACTGCACTTACTGTCTTGAAATCTTTATCTGTAATGTCGATCAGATCTGCTGTCAAAGGACCTTCTCCGATCAACATTCCACCTTTATCATATTTATGAAGAATCGTATTCAGTTCTTTGATCTGGTCATTCAGTTCATCTGTAGCTACCTTATATTCTGAGTTCGCCAGTACAAGCTGGTACTTATCATTCTTTAATGATCTTGTCACTGAATCCGGGATCATGCTTGCCGGTACGGACGGCCCGATCAGGGAGTCAAGTCCAAGTGCCCATTTGATTCCGTCCACCTTATCCATCTCATTCAGCATCTTGCCTACGTCCGCTGAATCTGTAGAGCTGTCTACAAGAATCATGTGCGTCGTATTCATGTCGTAATCTTCCTTCAATTTCTCATTTGCAATGATACTCGGAAGATCTTTTGGAAGTGTCTCATCCAGGTTGTAATAAACGCCTGTATGGTTATTTCCGTAGATTGCCGGGAATAACAAAATAATAAAGAGCGCTACATAAATCAGATATCTCTTTGTAACCTTGTCTGAAATTCTTCCGATATCCGGAAGGAATGGTTTATGTTTTGTCTTCTCAATAATCTTGTCACAACACAGGATCATGGATGGAAGGATTGTTACGCAGGCAAGTACACCAAGGATAACACCCTTAACCATAACAACACCGATATCAAGTCCAAGTGTGAATGACATAAAGCACAGTGCGATAAATCCGGCGATTGTTGTGACGGAGCTTCCGATTACAGAGGAAAATGTCTGTGAGATCGCATGTGCCATTGCACGATGTTTATCTCCATTATAACGGATCTGCTGTTCTTCGTAACTATGCATCAGGAAGATCGAATAGTCCAGCGTTACACCCAGCTGCAGAACTGCTGCCAATGCCTTTGTAATATAGGAGATCTCTCCCATAAAGTAGTTACTTCCAAGGTTATAGACAATTGCAATTCCAATACTGAGCATGAAGAGGATCGGTACAAAGAACGATTCCATTGTAAGACCAAGTACGATCATCGCCAGCACAACCGCGATCAATACATACAACGGTGTCTCTTTCTCCGCCAGCTCCTTCGTATCCGTAACAACAGCTGACATACCACTTAAAAAGCACTGCTCGCCCGCCAGAGAACGGATCTCGGAGATTGCTTCCATTGTTCCGTCCGAAGATGTTCCTTCATCAAAGAAGATTGCCATCATCGTTCCGGTCTCGGAGTTAAATGCATCATAAACCTTTGTCGGCAGCATACTCTTCGGCATACTGATATCTGCGATAGAATCATACCAGATAACCTCTTTTACATGATCTACCTTCTCAATCTTCTCTTTTAGCTTCGATACATCCTTATCTTCCATTCCATCGACTATAAACATCGAAAATGCACCTGTACCGAAATCATTTACCAAAATATCCTGGCCTTTCATCGTCTCGATGTTATCCGGCAGGTAAGTCAATACATCATAATTAATTCTCGTATGCAGATACCCCAATGCAGACGGAATCAATAATAAAATACTGAGAATCAGAATGGGCACTCTGAATTTTACTATCTTTTTTCCAAACTTTACCATCATATCCTTTTTCGCTTCCTTCCTCATATTCAGTTTATGACCATTGGTCATTTTAATCTCTTCTTGCACTATACAATAAAAATGACTAACAGTCAATATATTTTGTACTGTTAGTCATTTTTTCTTTTTATTTATATTCCATTTTCGTAACTGTTCAGAGCTAACCTCCAAAATGCTACGCATTTTCTCTATATTCACTTGGAAGAATTCCGTATTTTTTCCGAAATGCCCTTGCCATCGCCTTGCTTCCGGAGAAGCCGCTGCGAAGTGCTGTCTCAGTGATATTATATTTTCCGCCCTTCAGGTCTTTCATTGCATATTCCAGACGGATATTCTGCAGATAGCTCTTATATGTGATTCCCGCATACTTCTGAAACATCCTCGACAAGTACGTTGGTGAGTAGCCAAAAATTCTTGCCACTTCTTCCAGACTGAGCTCCTGTGCATAATTCTCTTTCATATAAGATGTGATTGCTGAAAGCTTGTTCAGATTCTTATTCTTCCTTACAAAAGCATCCTCAACTTCCGTCAGACGGTATTCTTTCACAAGGAGATATAAAAGATGATAAAAAATACTATTCATCTTCATGTCATATCCACACTGCTTTTCGCAATACGTCTGATACAGTTCTTCCAACAATTCCATAAAGCGCACGTCCTTACGTCCCGGTTCATGCGTAAACCAGATAAATTGCTCTCCTGTATAATATTTTTCAAAAACTTTCAACGGAATCTGAAGAACGATCGTCTCGTTTGGCAACGGAGAATCTACTTCATGAACCTCATTCGAATTCACAATCATAAATTCTCCCGCTGTCAGATGCCAGGTCTTCTCATCGATCTTAAATTCCAGTTCTCCGTCGCACACTGCAAAAATCTCAATCGATCCGTGCCAATGTTTTTCTCTATGGTAATGTCCTTCTCTGCCTTCAAATAAGAATAGTTTAAAAGGAAATCCAACTTCCGGAACGATCAATTCATGCGCAAACTGCATCTCTTTTATTCACCACACTTTAGGCTTTCGTCCACTTATGTACCGTATCTGTTCCCGGACTACATAATTCCACTGTAGATCCATCATCTGACAGTGTATAGACATATTCCAGTGTTCCACCGGAGATAACCAGATTCAGCCTCAGTGTACCGTCTGCATTCTCTGCAACACAATATGTTCCCTTTGTCTCACCGGAGGAACTCTTGATCACAAGCTTTCCGTCCTTCTTTAATTTATATTCATTTCCGCTGTTGTCTGTCCACTTTCCGATCAGCTCCTTCGCACGGTCATCCGTCAGATCCAAAAGTTCTGTATCCGCCTGAAGGAACTTCATATCCTTTCCACCATCCAGGGACTTCAGCACTATGCCATAGCCTGTATCATCTGTCGTAACCGCATACAGTTTACCTTCGTCTTCGCCGTCCATTGTGATCTTGATTGTAATGTTGTTATCCTCATCAAATCCACACTCAAATGTCAGTCCGGCATCATCCTTAGTTCCTGTTCCATCTTCTTTCAGATCATACACCGTATCTGTTCCAATCACCTTCCACTGCTTTGCCATAACTCTCTTAACAGAATCACTTGGAAGAACCGCGTTGTCTCCCATCTGTTCTTTCATCGCACTGCTTGCTTTGTCCACCTCTTCTGTCGTAGATGCAGCCGGTTCTGTTTTCTTCGTATCGCCGCATCCTGTCATACACAATGTGCTTGCCAGAAGTAATGCTACTACTAATCTTTTCATATTCTCTCTCCAGTCTTGTTACTGTTCACTCCGTGTCAATCAGCGAAGTGATTGACACGGGAGTGAACAGTAACCCAGTCTTTTCTGTCTGATCAGAAAGATAGCATTCCGATCAGGACTTACAGTCTTTAGAGTATCACAAACGCGCTGTAAATTCCAGTAAAGTTAATACAATTTCACGGTTATTTCATTTTTAGACACACTCGTTTTCGTTTGTTTTCAACAAACTTTAATGCTTTTGCACTGTTTCACTTTACCTCGACAGCTTGTTTATTTTCTTAACATATGATACACTATTCACAATGTAAAATTATAGGTAACTTGGGAGGAAATAGGTTATGATTATCTCTACAAGAGGGCGTTATGCTCTCCGAGTCATGATTGATCTGTCTCAGCAGGATCCGGACTCTTACACACCGCTGAAAGAGATCGCAGCACGTCAGGAGATTTCTGAAAAGTATTTGGAAAATATTTTAAAATCTCTTGTCACACAAGGATTTATCCTTGGACTTCGCGGAAAGGGCGGCGGCTACCGCCTGACAAAATCTCCGGAAGAATACACTCTCGCTTCGATTCTTCATGCGACAGAAGGAAGTCTTGCGGCAGTAGCATGTCTGGAGGATCATGCACCGGAATGTGCACGTGCGGGTCAGTGTCCGACACGTCCGATTTGGGAAAAACTGGATAACCTTATCGAGGATTATCTTGGAAGTATCACACTTGCTGACTTTCATGAACCGGCCATTCCATGCAAGGTTGAGAAATAGCATTATTTCAGGGGGAACGAAATAACAGTTGTTTCAATACAATGAAAAATCAGATCTACATAGAAAAAGATGGATAAGTAATGCTTTTATTGCTTATCCATCTTTTTCTGTTTCTATTTTATCTAATCATCCGTGAACGTTTTCTTTCACTGCTTTTTCAATCCGCTCCAACGCTTCCACAAGCGTCGCTCTCTGGCAAGCCACGTTGATCCGCTCAAAACCACTTCCAGGCTCTCCGAAGATCGCTCCTCCATCCAGCCAAACCTCTGCCTTATCTTCTATCAGTTCTTTTAGTTCCTTGTCTGAAAGCCCTAATGCCCGGAAATCCATCCAGACGAGATAGGTTCCTTCTGTCTTTGTCACCTTGATCTGTGGTAAATGTTCTGCCATCCATGTATGAAGGAAATCAATATTCGACTTCACATACTGTTTCATCGCCTGATACCATTCTTCGCCCTGAGTATACGCAGCGATCAGCGCAAAGATTCCGGGTGCACCGACCTGACTATACCCGGCTGCAGTTACCTGATGCTGAAATTCCTTGCGAAGGCTTGCATTTGGAATGATAATATTGGAAATCTGAAGTCCAGCAAGATTGAATGTCTTCCCCGGGGAAGTACATGTCACTGTAATGTCTTTATACTCGTCCTTAAGATCTACAAGTACCTGATGCTTCCCTTCAAATACGAAGTCTGCATGAATCTCATCACTTACAATGATCACCTGATGCTTTAGGCAAATGTCTCCCAGACGCTCCACTTCTTCCCTTGTCCATACCCGGCTGACCGGGTTGTGTGGGCTGCAGAATAAGAATAATTTCACACCCTTTTCCACGATCTGGCGTTCAAAATCTTCGAAATCAATCGCATAAGATCCATCTTCCTTACGGATAAGGATATTGGCGGCCACTTTACGGTCATTGCTTTCAATCACTTCCCGGAATGGATAATAGACCGGATCCTGGATCAGGACATAATCCCCCGGTTCTGTATAAGCCTTCACCGCCATTGCCAGTGCAAAAACAATTCCCGGAGTCTTTGTGATCCACTCCTTGTCGATCTTCCATCCGTGACGGCGTTCCATCCAGGAGCTGACCGCATCGTAATACTCCTGATCTGACTCTGTATATCCATAAATTCCATGCTCCGCCTGACGGATCAATGCTTCCTGGACGAAAGATGATGTCTTAAAATCCATATCAGCGACCCACAACGGAAGAATATCTTTTTTTCTCCCTCTTTCTTCTGCAAAATCATACTTCAGACTGTGGGTTCCTCTTCTCTCTACAGGCTGGTCAAAATTCAAATTCTTCTCACTCATTTTTACTCCTTTTATTGAAATGCCTGTTCCAGATCTTTGATCAGATCTTCAGCATTTTCAATTCCAACAGACATTCTAAGGAAATCTTCTGTGATTCCAAGACGTTCTCTTATCTCCACCGGCACATCACCGTGTGTCTGAAGCATCGGATATGTGATCAATGATTCTACACCGCCAAGACTCTCCGCATAAGAGATCAGTTTCACGCTTTCAAGAATCTTCCTTGTACGTTCCACCGTATCTACACGGAAAGAAAGCATACTTCCTGCTCCCGTTGCCTGTTTCTTGTTTACCTCGTATCCCGGATGATCTTCCAGACCCGGATAATAAACTTCTGTCACTTCCGGTCTGTTCTTCAGCCAAAGTGCGATCTTCTTCGCATTCTCCTGCTGGCGCTCCAGACGCACTGATAAAGTTTTGATTCCGCGAAGTACAAGGAAACTGTCAAACGGAGACAGACTACAGCCAACTGTCTTATATGTATAACGCAATTTTTCCGACAGCTCTTTCCCTTTGACACAGACAAATCCTGCGAGAACATCATTGTGTCCTCCAAGAAATTTTGTTCCGCTATGTACTACAATATCAGCACCCAACTGTAGCGGTTTCTGGAAATAAGGAGAAAGGAATGTATTATCCGCAAGAATCAGTAACCCGAATTCGTCTGCGAGTTTTCTCATCTCTGCAAAATCTGTAATCCTCATCGTTGGATTGCTTGGTGTCTCAATATAAAGTGCCTTTGTCTCTTTCCTGATATTCTTTCTTACAAGATTAATATCTGAAGTATCTACATAAGAAAACTTTAATCCTCGCTTTTCGCCAATGCTTTCAAACATTCGCACAGTTCCGCCGTACAGATCTTCTGTACATAAAATATGATCTCCTTCTCCGAAAAGCTCCAGGCAGATTCCAATTGCCGCCATTCCTGTTGAGCATGCAATACTGTCATCCGCTCCTTCTAAAGAGGACATTACGCTTTCTAATTCATACCGTGTCGGATTGCTCTCACGAGAATAATCATATCCTGTACTTTTCCCGATTCCCGGGTGTGCAAAAGTTGCTGTCTGAAAAATGGGAACGGAGACTGCTCCGTATGGATGTTCCTCTACAAATCCTCCGTCCCCGTGAATACATCGTGTTTCAAATTGATAATTTTCTGCCATGCTGTCTGTCTCTGCTCCTTACGTTCCTCTCTCTATTAAATATAGTACATTCCCTCAACGGAATCCTGATACCCTTCGTATGCATCCACAAGATCCTTAAGCGTCACATCTTCCAGAATCTCCTGAACACAATCATTGATTCGATCAATGATCAGATGCTGAATTGCTTCCTGATCTCCACGTCCCACGTTGTTTCGATCAACTTCATCTTCCAAATCATAAGTTCCTTCCAATGCCTCTACAATCTGCGCAACCGTGATCTCTTTCGGATCTCTCTCCAGAAAATATCCTCCCTGGGAACCTTTCATACTTTTTACAATATGAGCCTTGCGAAGGGCTGAAAATACATGCTCAAGGTACTGAGCGGAAATGTCATTTCTCTGTGCGATACTTCCTAATGAGACCAGCTCTGTCCGTGAATTCACCGCCAGATCAATAAGAGCACGCAGTCCATATCTACTTTTCTTTGATAATTTCAAACGCTTCTACTCCTTTCTTCTAAACACTATAGGAGCAGCTTTTACTGCTCCTACTTCTTACAGATTTTTCTGTTTTCTCTGATTCTTATTTACTGAATTGCTTTGAATGCCTCATCCAGATCCTGAATGATATCATCAATATTCTCTGTACCGATGGACAGACGGATTGTGTTTGGCTTGATTCCCTGATCGAGAAGCTCTTCCTCTGTGCACTGGCTGTGTGTTGTTGTTGCCGGGTGGATAACAAGTGATTTCACATCCGCTACATTTGCAAGCAATGAGAACAGTTCCAGGTTATCAATGAATTCCTGAGCCTTTGCGGAATCTCCTTTAATCTCAAATGTGAAGATAGAACCACCGCCGTTCGGGAAATATTTCTTATAAAGTTCCTGCTGCTTCGGATCCGGATCTACAGATGGGTGATGTACTCTCTCAACCTGTGGATGATTGTTCAGATACTCAACCACCTTCAGTGCATTTTCCACATGACGCTCTACGCGAAGGGAAAGTGTCTCAAGTCCCTGCAGGAAGATAAAGGAACTGATCGGAGAAATTGTTGCTCCTGTATCTCTTAAAAGGATTGCTCTGATCTTTGTAACAAATGCAGCCGGTCCGCAAGCCTTTGTAAAGCTGATGCCGTGATAGCTTGGGTTCGGATCTGTCAGTGACGGGAATTTTCCTGAAGCCTCCCAGTCGAACTTACCGCCCTCGATGATAACTCCACCGATTGTTGTTCCATGTCCACCGATGAACTTTGTAGCAGAGTGAACAACAATGTCAGCACCGTACTCGATTGGTCTTACAAGATAAGGTGTTGCAAATGTATTATCTACAACAAGCGGGATTTTATGCTTATGTGCGATATTTGCGATTGCTTCAATATCAACTACATCTGAGTTCGGGTTACCAAGTGTCTCGATGTAAACAGCTTTTGTGTTCTCCTGGATTGCATTCTCAACTTCTTCCAGATTGAAAATGTCAACAAATGTTGTTGTAATTCCATAATTCGGAAGTGTATGCTCAAGAAGGTTGAAAGATCCTCCATAAATATTCTTTGCAGATACGATGTGATCTCCCTGCTGAGCCAGATTCTCAATCGTATATGTGATTGCTGCTGCTCCGGATGCTACTGCAAGTGCTGCTGTACCTCCTTCAAGTGCTGCGATTCTCTTCTCAAACACATCCTCTGTCGGGTTTGTCAGACGTCCGTAAATATTTCCTGCGTCTTTCAGTCCAAAACGGTCTGCTGCATGCTGGCTGTTGCGGAACACATAAGAAGAAGTCTGGTAGATTGGTACTGCTCTTGCATCTGTCACCGGATCCGGCTGCTCCTGGCCTACGTGAAGCTGTAATGTCTCAAATTTAAATTTTCTGTCTTTTCTCTCTAATTTTGCCATGGGTTTATTCTCCTTTTTCTAATTCCTGTTTTGTATTCTTATTCTGCAGCCAGAGCTGCTTGGAAGTTAAAATCTTACTTAATTAATGCCTTGCGGTTGTCTTGATATTCGTGCCTACTCTGTAAAGAGTGGTGTAGAGTAGTATCTGTCTCCGCTGTCCGGAAGAAGTGCTACGATTGTCTTGCCCTTGTTCTCCGGTTTCTTTGCATATGCAATTGCTCCGGAAAGTGCTGCTCCTGAAGAAATACCTACCAGGATTCCTTCTGTCTTTGCAAGAAGCTTCGCGGCTGCGAATCCTTCGTCATTGTCTGCTTTGTATATCTCATCATAGATCTTTGTATTAAGAACATCCGGTACGAATCCTGCTCCGATTCCCTGAATTTTGTGCGGTCCGCCCTTTCCTTCTGAAAGTACCGGGGATGCTGCAGGCTCAAGTGCTACAACCTTCACATCCGGTTTCTGGGACTTCAGATATTCACCAACCCCTGTCAGTGTTCCACCTGTACCGACACCGGCGATAAAGATATCAACATTTCCATCTGTGTCTTTCCAGATCTCCGGGCCTGTTGTCTCTCTGTGTGCTTTTGAGTTCGCCGGATTAACGAACTGTCCCGGGATAAAGCTATTCGGGATTTCCTTTGCAAGCTCTTCAGCTTTTGCAATTGCTCCCTTCATTCCCTTTGTGCCTTCTGTAAGTACGATCTCTGCTCCATATGCTTTGAGGATATTTCTTCGCTCAACACTCATGGTCTCTGGCATGGTAAGAATTGCTCTGTACCCCTTCGCTGCTGCGATTGATGCAAGTCCGATTCCTGTGTTTCCGGAAGTAGGTTCGATGATAACAGAACCTTCTTTTAGGATTCCTTTCTCTTCTGCATCTTCGATCATTGCCTTCGCAACACGATCTTTCACACTTCCTGCCGGATTAAGATACTCAAGCTTTACAAGAATCGTTGCTTCAAGTCCAAGCTCTTTTTCCAGATTCACAGGTTCAACAAGTGGTGTGTTTCCAATCAGTCCAAGTGTGCCTTTATAAATTGCTGCCATAGCCTATATCCTCACTTTCTTTATTAACCTACTTAGTTGGTGTGTTTTTGATGGTTTGTATTATATACTTATAAAACCCATCTGTCAACTATGTTTTAATATTTTTCTACATTTTTTATTATACAATATCGATCGGAGATGTAAACAATCAAAAAGTATTCCCATTTCGGAGTTTATTTTTTATTCTCAAAAAAAGATTCCTATTTGGGAATCTTTTTCTATGTCGTCTCTCGCTCAATCAACTTCGTTCCAAACACCATATGCTGCACGCTTGGTTTCTCATCATCCGCCGCTTCAATATCTTCTAATATCATATCCGCTGCCCTCTGTCCCATCTCACGACCCGGCAGCTCCATGGAAGTCATCGCTGTCTCAAGCATTCCTCCGATTGCATGACCGGTAAGGCTGATGACCTTGACTTCCTTCGGCACTTTCTTTCCGCTCTCTTTCAGTGCCCGGAGTACTCCGATTCCCTGCATATCCGCAGCAACCATGATTCCATCTACTTCATCAAATGCCTCTTTGAGCCGCTCCACACCTTTATAACCATCTTTGAAATAATTTCCGCGCGGCAATCCGGACTCTACCTGATATTCCTTCAGGCCAAGTTCTTTCATTGCCTTGTGGTATCCTCTGTAACGTTCCGCATACGGGGTAAACTCTGTTGATCCATTGATAAAACCAATCTTTGTACACCCCTTCTTATAAAGATACTTTGCCGCTTCATATCCGCAGGAGAAACAGTCGGCTTCTACCGAACTGAATTTCCTGTCCTGATTTCTAACAAGTTGGACAACTGCCACTCCATTTGCCTTGATATCACGGATCAGTCTTGTGTTCTGTCCGGTCGATGCGATCAGGATTCCGTCTACCAGTCCATTACGAAGACGGTTCAGACATTCTGCTTCAATATCCGGATCATCCTTCGTCAAACAGATCATCAGACTGTAACCTCTATTGCCTGCCTGCATCTCGGTGGGGTTAACTGCAATAATTTTCGCATTTATTTCTCACACCGCACCGTCACTCTGTTCTTTCCATCCGGCGTACATGTCAAAGCGATAAGATTTGCTTTTTGCTTTATATGTGTTATTTTTTATGTTGTTTTTTCTCAACATATTTGTTATCATATGTTCAGGCTTTATGCCTGGGGTGCTACTTCACATTGACGTGAATGGCGGTTCGCTTTGCGCGGAGAGTTTATAGCTCCGATTACATAGATCATCTCTCATTTGAGAAATCTTGGAGAGGAGAATTGGCCTATGCTGACCATTACTGACCTTATTGCAGTGATTTCACTGTGTGCGACTTTTTATAGTCTTGGTTACGTGCGTGGAAAGCATGATTCCAAGACGCAAAAATAACCGCCCAGCCTGAGAAACTCTGCGGTTATTTTTAACCCTATAAAATATCAGGCGAACCGTCATCGGTAGCACCTTTCTATTTATTATATTAGCATTTCTTTTTTCTTATGTCAAACAAATCTTTTTACTCTTTACTCCTCACACGATGTGCGACCGGAAACCTCACACCGCGCCGTCACCCTATTCTTTCCATCCAGCGTACAGGTGAACAAGCTCAGCGCCCACTCTCCGCTTGTCATGTCCTCCACGCTTTGTGGGGTCAGTGCCTCTACCGCCGCCACTTTGTATTCGAACCGGTTCCCAACCACATCTGTGAAGATCACCTCGTCACCTGTCTCAAGTTCCTTCAGCTTCCCGAAATGTGTTCTATAATTATGTGCCGCGATCACGAGATTATCCAGATAAGCGCTGCCCGAATAGCGGCAAGGTGCTTTCTTCAGAAGCGGATAGCTCCACTCACTCAGAACCGGAAGCTTCAAGTCGATCGCCGGTATCTCAATCACTCCGATGCATGCCGCGCCGTCCAGATCTTCTAATGTAATCTCCGGCATCTCCATCTCTGGATTCAGCTGATAATCCGGTATCTGTCCGTCAGATTCATCCGCCTGCTCTCCCTTATCAGAAATGTCCTGGTTCTTGTCTCTATATTCTTCCAACAGCTTCTCTCTGCTTTGCTCTGCCCGATAACCGTCCCAGAAATTGTATGCAGAAAGAGCAAGGGCTGCCGCGAAAAGCAGCAACCCTGTGATTGTAAATATCTTTCCTATCTGATTCTTTTTCTTCTTGCTCATCGATTCTTCTCTTCTTTTCTATCTCGTAAAACTCTTCCCACCAGCAGACAGATCACACCTGCAAATAAAAGCACAAGTACCGGCCACCAGAGCTGTCCTGTCTGTGGGAGCTTGTCTGATGTCTTGTCTGTTATTTTATTTACTGTTTTATTTGTTGTTTTATCCGTTGGCTTCTTCGATGGTGGATTCACTTCTCCATCCGACTTTCCCGGCTTCTTTGCTGTATTCGTCAAGACAACTGTATTTCCTTCACGCGTAACAGCAACAGTATACCCCTTCGGCACCTCTGCCTCTGACACACTCCAGCACATCAGCGTAGAAAGATTCTTCCATGTATAGGACCACTGGTTTTCTTTCGTAAGTGTCTGGCGGTCAGCGACTGTTGTATTCCCTTCCACATCTGTCTGCAGCAGCTCTACCACGATAGACTCCGGACGGTCTTTCTCCTGATCCTGCTTCCACACTTTCAATACATGAATTTTCGTCTCTTCTTCCTCTTCTGGATTTCCCGGTTTCTCCGGCTTTCCCGGCTTGTCGTTCTTCTCGAACTTCAGAACTGCTGTCACCTGATACGGATCTTTCCCCTCTGAAGTTCCTTGTGAATCCTCCGGTAATGCGATCAATGCTGTCTGTGGCTCATAGATCTGTGTCTTGCCGTCTTCCTGCAGCTCTGTTGTCTGTCCCAGCACAAGATAAAGTCCCCGGTTAAGATCTGTAAAACATACGGTCCTGTCCGAACCTGATATAAGCACTGCATCTGCTGTGATTCCATCACGTCTGATATAGTCCGCCAGTGCATCCGCTGTCCCCTGCCAGCCCTCCTGGCTCTTCTGCTCCAGTGAGACCGGATACTTCCGGAATTGTTCCGTCAATGTAAAACTGCCCGACTCCTCATACTCTGCCACACGGTACAGAGACAATTCCATCCCCTCAACCGGGCAGACAATCGAGATGCTTCCCTTCTGTGTACTCTCTTCTTCCGCTGCCTGAACCTGACTACCCTTTGAGATTCCGAGCATCCCGGTCAGCGCAATGAGAAACGTCAGCACATATATCATATAATTCCTATCTCTGTGGCGGATTCTTTTCTTTGGACTTCGCATATTCTTCCTCCCACTGATTGATTTATCTGTTACTGTTCACACGATGTGCGACCAGCAACGCATCTCGCCATTTTAAATCGCCTTTGGCGATGGGGCGAGATGCATTCAAGTCAAAACACGCATCCTCCGTGTCAATCAGCGGAGTGATTGACACGGGAGTGAACAGTAACATTTATCTTCCTCTACTTTTTCTGCTTCTTTCTTGAACGCCGGATTGATAGATCCACTACAAGAAAACTAATGATTAAAAGCGGAATCGCAACACATACTGCAACTGTCAAACTGCTTACCTCAGCCGCATCCGATGTAACTCTGGAATCATCTCCCGCACGATTCTCGATCCGATGTCCGCGCACCAAAAGTCTCTGCGTATTGATTCCATATGGTGTACATGTAAGAAGCGTACACAGATCTTTCCCTTCTTCAATCTCAAGCAGGCCATAATCTTCCGGCTCGACAATACTGATTTGGTCGATCTCATACGTCAATATCTTATCATAAATATGTAGAAGAAAGATATCTCCCTTTTCCAACTTATCAAGGTCTGTGAACAACTTCGCACTCGGCAGTCCTCTGTGCCCGGATAATACACAGTGCGTACCCTTTCCTCCAACCGGAAGAGACGAACCTTCAATATGTCCGATACCAACCTGCAAAACAGAATCCTCTACACCGTGATAAATCGGAAGCTTACAGCGAATCTCCGGGATTGTGATATATCCCATCATTCCGGTTCCATTTGCATCCAGAAGACTATCATATAAAGTATCTTCCTCTTCTGTTGGTGTAAAGCGTCCTCCATTCGTGATCAGCGTCTCGTTGTACTTCTCCGCTGCTGCCAGTGCCTGCTCCTTCTCCTGATCATCCATCTTCTCTATCTGCTTCGAATAATCCGCAACTGCCTGCGTCTGATGCTTCGAATTCCAGAAATTACTAATTGTCGGATACAGCAGTAAGGACAAGCCTGTAAGAAAGATGATTCCCGCAATTATTGTTGAAATATGCTTTCTCATGTTACAATCCTCTCCTTGCTGCTGTATGGGGAATGATGAAACACATTCCCCGTACAGCAAAATTACTTCATTCTTATCTCACTTACATACCTATAGTCGAGCAACAATTATTTCATTCTCTTCTTTGTAATCAGTACAACTCCAGAGCCAATTACAAGTATTGCACCGAAAATGTAGAATAGTGTTGTGCCCATTCCACCTGTGGATGGGAGGATGGAGCCGGATTTATTTTCGACTCCAACTTCGTCAACTGTATCTGTTGCATCTCCAATGGTAATTGTTCCATCCTCCTTAATGACTATCTTTACAGGAGCTGACAGCTTGTTGTATCCATCTGGCTGTTTTGTCTCTGTAAGATAATATGTATCTGCATCAAGGCCTTGGATTGTAAATCTACCATCGTCAGGCGTTGTCACTTCTGTTATCTTTGTAATTCCCGCTGTTTCTGTTTCCTTTGCCACGCGATAAGTATTCCCAGTTTCTGTGATTTTTACTAATTTAATTGGATTTTCCCCTTTTGAATTTTTACTCAGCGTAAAAATTGCGCCTGAAAGTCCCTTATTTGTTCCATCATCCTTTCTTGTATATTTGAATACTGGAATTTTATATGTTTTTGTTATTGTTTTTGAAGAAATTGTATTTTTATCTCCATACTCTAACTTTGCCTCATTGGTGTTTCCTGTTTCTCCAATTTTTGCATTCTCATTTAATGTTGCAGAATAGGTAACGATAATTGTATCGTCCTTATTTAATTCATCACAGAATTTCTGTGTGAAAACGATTTCAAATGTACAACCATCTATAATACTTGAAGAAGTATCTTCAACTTTTAATGTATAATATGATGCATCTACTTTTGTTCCGTTTTTTTGTACTTTTACTGAATTTTTATCAAATGTCAACCCTGCATCCATCTTATCATGCAGCACATAGTTCTGTGCTCCTGCCTGTGCTGTAATTGTTGTCTTGAAGTTTACTGTCTGACCAATATCTGCTGTATTCTCATTTCCCCAAGCATTATTTGAATCTTCTTGAACTTCTTTCTTCACAGAAGGTACACCGTTCTTTTCTTCAATCATTGCATTTGGCTTCGTTGTATCAAGACTACAAAGTGCACCTGCACTTGAATCTACTAAGTAGTAACCAAGTGGAAGTCCACCAAATGTTAATTCAGTAGTCACCTCTTTACCTGATGCATTTGCTGTGTCTTCAGCAGTTTTAGAAATATTATTATCTATTGCATATTTTAAAGCTAATTTTGCAAATTCCCTTTTTCTTTCATCAGTTTTTTCGCCCTTCCAACGCGCATAACCATTATCATCGACTGTTATATATTCACTACCGGCACCTTTAGCCTTCCCAGTATTAGTATCAATAGTTGCATCAAAAAAATCTTTCCATTCTGAAACCGGTTTATAAGAATATAAATCTTTATCCGGATCATAACTCTCTAACTCTAAAATTTGATAGATCTTATACTTCTGACCAACTATTGCATTTTTAATCGTAATACTTCCTGACGTTCCAGTTCCACTCGTCCCCTCAGTCCCCTCAGCTCCTACCACACTACACATTCCCAATACCATCATAACTGAGAGCATTATGGCGGCAATTTTCTTGATTATTTTCATTTTCTTCCTCCTTGTTTTTGTTACTGCCCCCGGAATTTTCTGGGGTGCAGTACACTCTCTTTTGTTAATTTCTTGTTTTCGTTTCTTTATATTTCATCAGCATAAGCACTACTGCGAAGAGTATTAATATCGCTCCTGCCAATCTGTAAATAAGAACTCCACAACTGCCTGTAGAAGGCAGTTTATTCACACGGCTTTGATTTGTAACGGTTACCGTGTCACCGTTGGATGCACTGTTTGGTTCTGTTGTGCTTTCAGAATTTGTTGTCGCATATGACGTAAAGTATTCCATTCCATTCACAGTAGCAACTTTAGAAGAATCTGTGATTGGATGTTCCTCTTTATCAAGTTCAAAAACATAATAGGTTTTTCCCAACTCCAGATCTACAAATTTATTTTTCTTTGCATCCGTTTCTCCAGCACTATACGTGATTGGTATTTTCTGAATCGGAGTGCCTGTTGCATTTTTATCTTCATAAAGGCCAAACCAGTAGGTTCCACTTACTGGATTCGAATCATAACCACCTGGGTTCTTAAACTTTTTCTCTACGGTGATCTCACCTTTATGGTTTGTAACTGTCAAATCATAGATTGCATTATACAGTTTACGAATCCTTTTATCATCTATACATTTTTGCACATACGAAGAATATGCAGCTGATGTTTCTTCTTTCTTTGGCACCATAATATAGATTGGTTCGCTGTTTACCACATATTTATCCGGAGCACCTATCTCTGTCACTTTATAAATCGTATTAAACTCCATCAGATAATCGTTCCCGACACCTTCTCCAAAGGTAACTTTTCCGCCAGCTTCTGTTGTACCAGTCCATACCTTAACCTTACGGTTGGCATCCTCAACTTCTTTAATATCGCCGTTTGCATCTCGTATACAGTTAACCACCTGGAATGTTGCTCCTGGTAACGATACAGATGTATTATTCTGATCTACTTTGGAAATTATCAGCTTCATATTTGTTGCACCGCTTACTGTACCTCCGGCAGAATAAGTGTAATCCTTCTCCTCCACTTTTGTTCCATCCGCTGGCATGTACCTTTCCCAATATGCTACATTTGAAAAAGATACTTTTTCATCCGGTGGAGCATTTACTGTGGCAGTATAGGTAATAGTAACCGGTATATTATATGGGATTTCTATCTCCAATGTATTATCGTCTTTAAGTGATGCTTTAAAATCAACTGCTTTAGTTTCATCGTTTGAATTAACAACTTTAATAGTTTCAGGATTCAATACCAATGTATCACTCAGTTGATCCATTAGCTTCACTTTTTTACTATCATCTACTGTCGGAAGTGTTTCTCCAAGCTGATTTGCCTTAATAGTAAACGTTATATTTTGATTTGCCTTCACACACGTTTTCTCAAGTTTCTTTGGTGTTATCGTTGCTGGAGATGTTGCTACATCAATCTTCTTTCCATCTGTTGTTTGCAATTCTACCTGATTGACAAATTCCTTCTCTTCTCCTTTAAGCAACACATCCGGATCTGTCACTCTACAGACAACCTGTACATCAACTGCATTCTGATCTCTCTGTCTTCCAGCCACAAAATCTCCAAGTTCAATCAACGCCTGATTTTCATTAACGTAATAATACGTTGTTATCTGGTTTAAACTACTATCTGTAGCTGCTGTAACCGTTTTTTCTGTCCATCCATTCAAATCGGAAATCCGATTTGAGGTGATTGTTCCACTTGCTATCCATTTGATACGAATATAGGAAAGTTCCATTCCAGCTGGAATCTTCTCTAAAACACGATACTTTCCTGACATTTCTCCTGCATAGTTCAGCTTAACTGCCCACGATATATACTGTCCCGAACCTGTTGTCTTATCTAATTCTGATGTTAATATTTTGCTTGTATCTTTCTTATCCGCTCCTTCTGAAATTTGCGTTATTTCTTTTTTATCATCATACGTAAACGTCTGACCAAGCTCTTTTAAGATATTTGGAGCCTTATATAACTCCTTTTCCGCTGAATCTTGCTCAACCAGAGCCTCACCCTTATCTTGTGTACTAACATGATTTTTATATTTATATGTATCTCGATCATTTATTGGTAGAGACTGTGGTTCTGTCCTCACGATAAAATAAAGTTTATTTCCTTCAAGCTGATGAGTATCCTTTGCTGTTACAGTCAGTTCACTGTAGTTTCCTGTATCCGTGAAGTTTTTTTCGTTAGTCAATACTTTTTCATAAAACCAAGCCGTTGTAACATCCTCAAGGTTTTCTTTCTCCCTCAATTCTTCCACGCTGTTATATTCCGTGATTTTCTTTTCTTCAGACAACTTTCCCTTATAGATTCCTACCAGTGAATCCTCATGTAAATAGGAATCTTGCAAACCTGAATCTTTCGAAATCCAATCACGAAAAGATGTGTCTTGTAAAATTGCTGTTCCGTCAACCTCTATTACCCAATAAAGCTTTCCATTTTTCCAGGTTTGGGCATCTATTTCCGGTTTCTCATAATACCATGATGTTTTTCTGACATTCATACTGAAACTACCAGAAATTGTTATCTCTTTTTGAGATTCTATCGTTGAAATATCAATGGTACTTGTTCCATTTCCAACGTTTCCTGATATTTCAAAACTATTTTTCACTTTAGCTGAACTAAATGTATCCTGATTTATCGGTTTTGCATAATATGTAAATTTATAAGCATAGCGGTTGCTTTTCCATCCCAATTGAGATGGTGTTAATTCAAAAGAATTTAATCCATCAATCTTTGCCCATTTTGTTCCTGGTAAAATATCATATTTATCGGTTGTGCTATTATATTCATACGCCTCGACTTTTGCATATCCGACATACTGCATCTTATCCGACTTCAGTGTATCTTTCATCGTCACTTCTGTCGCATCCCAGTCACCCTTTGTTTGGTTAACGTCTACTGTATATAGATAACTTCCTGCTGGGATTTCAAACGATTTACTTCCAGACGTATCCTTCTGTATCCCTTCTGATGTCAAATTATATATATCATCATTCATAGTAAATGTTTGATTTGCACTTGTCGCCGGTCCTACTGTTTTCTCATCCCATTTATACCCTCTTATTGTTTCTGTATGATTATAAGCTTCAAAGCCACTTCCCTTGCTTTTATCCGCATTTGATGCAGATACAATCATACGGTTTTTAATATCCACACTATTTTGCTTCATTGCTGCCATTGCTTCTGGCTTTACTTTCACACTGTAAGTTACATAATAATGTTCCCCAGGATTTATAGTTAATGGGTTTCCAGTCGTTCCAGACACCTTAAAGCTAGTTGGATTGTTTACATTTTTATCATATGTACTTCCATCTGTTGACCAGTTCACTTGATAGGCTGAATCACTTACTTGCTTATTACCATCTGCTTCTACTTTATATAACTTAACATCATTATTATAACAAACATACTGACGGACTGTTGAATCTGTTGGATTACTAGCATGATTCAAATAATCCAGAAATTCAAAATTTCTCAATGGATAGTTACTGCCACTCTCATACAAATCAAAGTTAAGCTTATATGAAATTGTATAGGTTCCATCATTATTTCGAACAACCCCACTTTCACCCAATGCCTTCATATTCCATGTATCATAATTAAGCGTTGGCGTAAAAGAAGCTTCTTTGGAATCTCGTGGCTGCTCTTTACAGAAAATTTGTGCATTATTTTTAATCTCTTTATTATTTAGTGGCACATTTTTCTTCAGCTTCACATAATAAGTAAGTGTTCGAGTTTCATGCGGTTTCATATCCCCAATCTCCCAAACCATGCTTCCCGGTGGAGTTTCTATCTTAATTCCGCTTAAAACTCCTGGTTTTATGTTATCTGCTGCTGTATTTCCAAGATAAATATTTCCCGGCGTCTTGTCTGCAGCCTTTGTTTCAACTGGATTTTGCCCTTCCTCACTACTTTCAAGAGTTTTCTTCGTCTCGGTGATTCCCACATAGCAATCCACACAGTTTGAATTACTTATAAATTTATCAACTACTGAAACATTCGGACATTTATCTTCCTTCGTTGTAACTGTAATCGTATATTCGAGATAATCCTCGTCATTTATGGTAACCACTTTGTCTGTAATACGCTTTTTGTCAACCTCTATCTCTGCATATTTAGCAAGTGCATCCGATCCGAAATCCAACTGATACTTCTTATCTGCCGTTGTTAATTCCATCTTGCCAGCTTCATCTAATTTACTCAGATTGATTTTACCTTCTACATAAAAATCTCCTGTAATGCTTGATGTTCCTGAAGACTTATTCAATTCATTAAGATAGCTCTGTTCAAATGCGACAACAATTTTCCCATCCTGAACTGTAATACCTCCTACCACCTTTTTACCAGCATCTAAAACATTGCCTGTTACTGCATCTCGCAATTGTGTTGGGAATGGGTACGTCAATGTACAATCATAACTCTGTATCAAACTGTCTATCGGCACATCTTTATATTGAACTTGTAACCTGATTCTCGCATTTCCCGGTATCGGTTGCATCCCACTCTCTGGAATATCCATCCACTTTTTACTATTCTCATCATAATATTGTAACGTGACACCGTTTAAATTCTTCTGATTTTCATTCGCACTCAGATTAAACCCTTTCGTCGCTGTCGTAGTACTTCCCGTTCCATCTTCGCCCTCTGCTGCCGGTGTACTCCCTGCCACGACACTTTCTTCATCATTGCCAGATGTCTCATCCGCTGTGGTTCCTGCTGTATCTCCATTTTCTCCGTTCTGAGCTACATTTCCATCATTCGACATCTGAACCTGATCCTGACTTTGACTCTGATCCTGACTCTGATCTTGATTCTGTTCCTGACTTTGTCCCTGATTCTGCTCCTGTCCTTCTGTCTGGTTCTGCTCCGGTGTCTGCTGTGGATCTTCCCCTGATTGATCTTCCGATGTCTTATCATCTGCATAACACGATTCGGTATGTATATGTTCTGTTTTTCCACAAGTCAGCTGTCCGTCACTCGAATAGCATTCTTCTGTATGGCTATGCTCTTCCTGACCACAGACTGTCTTTCTCTCCAGCGTGATCGCCGGAAGAATCAGTGCATAAACCGTACAGAAAACAACTACACAGGACAGACACAGAATCATCTTTCTCCACCGTTTTAATCTGGCTTTGTCTTTCAATAATCTTCTGATATAATCCGTTCCCTTGTTCTGCACAAATCCACCTTCTTTTTTCTGGTGTGTATCTGCTGCCTTCCTGTGTTAGTCTTCCCTTCGATACCTTATAAACTAAACTAATTATCTCACTGTATGCTTCCTATTTTATTCAACGGCCAGATCCGGAATATGATCTGTCCTTCTATCTGGTCTTTTGAAATATCACCGATTGCGGTGCTTCTTGAATCGACCGATGTATCTCTGTTATCTCCCATCAGAAACCAATGCGCTTCTGATACCTGATGTGGGAGATCAATATCGCAATTTCCAAGTGCTTTTTCTGTCAAATACGGTTCGTCCAGTGTCTGTCCATCGACCGTTACTTCTCCGTCCATATCAATATCAACCCACTGTCCCGGACCTGCGATCACGCGCTTGATCAGGAGCTTATTCCCCTGCCAGAATGCAACCACCTCTCCTGTCTTCAGCTGATTGGTCTTCACCGATACTATGATCTGCCCGGCTTCCAAAGTTGGTGACATGGAAGAACCGTAGATCTGCAGAACCGGCATCCACAAGGTTGCCACCAAAACAGAGATTGCCGCAACTACAAGTAGCACTGCGATCGTACCGCGGAGTGTTCTTTGATACACCGCCCGGTGTCTCAGCCTCTTCTGTTCGTTCTCAACTTCTTCTATTGTAGGGATATTAACTGAACGTTCTTTCTTCTTCACTACTCTAATCTCGCCTATTCTTTTTGGCTTGCTTTGTCAGTTTCGCCAATTCTTTTTCCTTTGCTTTTATCGATTTAAGATAGGTGTCAGCAGCTTCCTGTGCTGCCTGAAACACGCCACTTAGCTGCACTGCCGCATCAGCGATCGATCCCGCCTTCTCTATCGTGATCTCTCTGGCCTGAAGCTTTGCCTCTGCCTCATCCAGCCTGGTCTGAAGCTCTATCTCCCGCTTCTTCATCTCATAGATCAGATCGATCAATTCGCTTCTCCTTAGGTGCTTCAAATCGTTCTTCATATTACATCCTCGACTCCTTTGTCCTGATTTCCTGTTTCTCCTTAGTGAAACGGTTCGTTCAAATCTAAGACTTTAGTCTTCTTTCTTATGTCAAGCAGATTATAGTACTCAGCTATTCTCTTGTCAATTATTTTTTATTAATTTTTACCTGTTTTCTCGCGATTTTTTATCATTTTTTCGCATTTTAGACACATTATTATGATTTGTCTAAAAACATATTATGTATTTTGTATTATTTTTTCTTTTATATTCCTTATCTTATATTTCTATTTAGCTATCATCACTACCATTCCGAGTTATATGCATAAGTTTTCTATTTTTTAAAGCGAAACGTTTCGTTTTTTATAAAAAAAGAAAGACCACCGAGGACGGTTTCTAAACTCTGCTTCATCCTCAGCGGTCAATCTTCATAAAGTCAATATTAAAATTCAGCGATCACTGTCTCGCCCTGTACTGCATCCATTCCTGTGTGCAGCTTCATATCCGGATAATCGTCTCCGTTTGTAACTACGAGAATACATGTTTTCTCATATCCGTGTTCTTTGATTTTCTCCGGATCAAATGAAAGCAGCTTGTCTCCTGCGTTTACCTTATCTCCTTCTTTTACGAAGTACTCGAATCCGTCACCTTCCATGTTCACAGTGTCGATTCCTTCATGGATCAAAATCTCTACTCCGTTCGCAAGTGTAAGTCCAACTGCATGTCTGGAACCTTCCATCAGCACAGATACTGTTGCGTCACATGGTGCCACGATTACATTCTCTTCCGGCTCGATTGCAAGTCCGTCACCTAATGCTTTAGATGAGAACACCTCGTCTTTTACTTCCTCGATTGGTACTACTTTTCCTGACAGATAAGCCTTTACAACGAATGGCTTATTCTCTTCTGCAGGAGCCTGTTTTTTCTTGAAAAATGAAAACATACCTACTTCTCGCCTCTTTCTTTTAAACATTGTCCATTGGTTTCAATTACGGTCTTATACCAGTCAAATGATTTCTTCTTTGTACGTCTCAGCGTGCCTTTTCCATTATCATCTTTGTCAACATAGATAAAGCCATAACGCTTTTTCATTTCACCGGTTGAAGCACTAACTAAATCAATGCATCCCCATGAAGTATAACCCATAATTTCCACACCGTCAATCTCTACGGCGTCCATCATAGCCAAAATGTGTGCTTTCAAATATTCTATACGGTAATCATCTTCCACATAGCCATTCTCATCCGGCTGGTCTACCGCGCCAAGTCCATTTTCTACGATGAAAAGCGGCTTCTGATATCTGTCATACAGTGCATTCATTGTAATACGAAGTCCCAACGGATCAATCTGCCATCCCCACTCGCTTGCTTTCAGGTATGGATTTTTGACTGTTGCGAATACATTTCCATCTGTTGTATCAACGCTCGCATCCGCACTTGCACATCTGGAAGAGTAGTAAGAAAATGAAACAAAATCAACTGTATTTTCTTTCAAGATCTTTTCGTCTTCTTCTGTAATATCAAGCTGGATTCCTTCTCTTTCGAAAAATTTCTTTGCATAAGCCGGATACTCACCTCTTGCCTGTACATCGATGAAGAAATAATTTTCGCGGTCTTTTCCCATCGCTTTCCACACATCTTCCGGTGCACAGGAATATGGATACGTCTGGCCTGCTGCCAGCATGCATCCGACTTTATTTTCCGGATCAATTTCATGAGCGATCCTTGTTGCCTCGGCAGAAGCTACCAGCTCATGATGTGCCGCAAGATATTTCGCCTGGGTCTCATTTTCTCCATCTTTAAAGACAAGTCCTGCCCCCATAAATGGAAGGTGAAGAATCATGTTGATCTCATTAAATGTCAGCCAGTATTTTACAAGTTCTTTGTATCTTGTAAAGAGTACTGTTACGAGTTTCTTATAGAACTCAATCATCTTCCGGTTCTTCCAGCCTCCGTACTCTTTGGTCAGATGAATCGGACAATCAAAATGTGTGATCGTAACAAGCGGCTCGATTCCGTATTTGTGGCATTCTTTAAATACATTTTCATAGAATTGAAGTCCTGCTTCATTTGGTTCTGCGTCATCACCGTTTGGGAAGATTCTTGACCAGGCAATCGACAGACGAAATGTTTTGAAGCCCATTTCACCAAGAAGCGCGATATCTTCTTTGTAATGATGATAGAAGTCAATTCCTTCCATTGCCGGATAGACATGCTCTGTATCCGGCTCTAATGTCTCTCCATGTCCAAGCATTACCTTGAATCGGTCTTTTCCTGCCGGACATATATCGACATTGGCCAGCCCTCTTCCATCTACATTATACGCACCCTCACACTGATTTGCTGCTGTTGCACCGCCCCACAAAAAATTTTCCGGTAAACTCATCTTACTGCCTCCTGCTGAATTTCTCTGATTTTTCTAATTTATTTTCCCTTTTAAAGATGCACCATTCCTTCAACACCAAACGGTTCAATTGGCAGATAATGGCTGATTGCATCTCTCATCTGTGTACCAAGTGTGTTTGTTACCTCAATTGCCAGCCTGGGGAATATCGGGAATAGATGAAAAACTTACACCCTTTATTTTACCTCTTCATAAGTTCAAAAAAGAAGAGGCAATATTCCTGGATTTCTTGACAAACTCGAATATTGGCTCTTCTCCGTTATTATTTATTTGATTTTTGCAGCTTCGCTAATTGCTTTCGCAGATACTCAACCTCTGCTTCTGCTGTCTCTGCACGCTCTTTCTGTTTAGCTACATCTGTTTCTAACTTCTCTTTCCTTGCTTCTAATTTCACTTCATCGGCTTTCAGCTTCTCTTCGTCCGCTTTCAGTTTCTCTTTTCTTACTTTCAGCTTCTCTTCGTCGGCTTTCAGTTTTTCTTCGTTGGCTTTCAGCTTCTCTTCGTCGGCTTTCAGTTTTTCTTCGTTGGCTTTCAGTTTTTCTTCGTTGGCTTTCAGTTTTTCTCCGTCCGCTTTCATCTTTTCTCCGTCTGCTTTCAACTTCTCTTCGTCCGCTTTCATCTTCTCCTGTTCAGCTTCCATCTGTCTGCCTACTTCATCTAACGCTTCCATCCTTTTTGCATGTTCTTCCGTCATTTTAGTGTATTCTTCTATCATCTCATCAACCATCAATTTTACTGTGTTTCGATCTAAAATCTCAAGTTCTTTTGAAAACATACTCATCATCCTCTCCATATTCAGGCAGATAGTATAGACTTCCTCGTATATCTTTTTAAATTCCGGATTGCAATTTAACAGATTGATAATCATGTCTGGATCGTCCTGACTTAGAAATACGAGCCACTCTTCCAGTCTGCTCTCTATCTTTCTGCCTTCATTATGAATGGTGTTATTAAAAATGTCAAGGCAAATGAAAGTATATTCCTGTAACAAATCCATCTCCACACCAGTATCACTTTTTTGCTCAAAGCGATGGATATATTGTTCTTTTGAAAACTTAGTAAAAGCTGCATTGCTTTTCTCAAACAGAACTATTGTATATACTTTTTTAATTTCTTTATAAGTAAATGATTTTCCTAATTCTAATCGGACTCTTTTATACTGCCTGAGCAACAGATCCGAAGAGTAGCAGGCACTTCTCTGTCCCGAAAACAAGTATCCTACCTTCTGAACTTCTACATTTGCAATACTGCCATCCTCAAACTGAACAACAATATCCATAATAAGAAGTGAACTTTCCGCTGCTATTTTAGCTGATTCATTTGGCAGAACTTTTAAAATCTTAATTTTCTTTCCAAGTATTTCCGACAGGAAATCATTTAACCGTTCCGGTCTTGTATCAGGATTCATAATTGCCTTAAAGTAAGTATCATACAGTAATTTTACTCCTTTGACACCTGTACAGATATCAAGGTATTCTTTCTGATATTTTTCTTCCAATCCGCAAAATGTTTCCCATAGCTGCTTATTTTCCCGAAGTTCTTCCAGCACCTCACCTTCCGTGCGAATCATCGGAAAATATTGTTGTAATTTATTTTTCATCTTCACATCATCTCTCTTTCGTATTCTTCTAACGATCCACTATCCTTACAGACTTCCCCATAAGTCTGAAAAACAGCTTCTGTTATCCTTGTTACTACTAAAGCGATGTCATAAACAAAGTAAAATCCGCTCCAACTTGTCGCCATCTAAATTCTATCCCATTGGCAACAATATCTTTCGCCTCTTAATGGGAGTAGTTCTAGAATACGTGATGTGATATCAAATTGCAATGCGTTTATTGTTCATAACTCAATTTTTTTGTTTATAAAATGTGGATAACTTTTCATAATCCCGCCAGTTCCACCCCATAGCTACATTTTTCCAATGTTATTCAATGTGTTTCGTTACTTTTTTCCGTGTTTTTCACCTGTTCTTGTAACATTTTTCCGCACTTTTTTACCATGTTTTGTAACATTATTCTCGCGTCCCGATCAGAATTTTCTTTCCTTCAAATGTAAATCCGTAATGTCGAATCTCTTCTTTTTGGAATCCACGTGCAAAAAGTGTCTATATCAGAACTTTTTATCGTTTCTTGATATAGACACTTTTTTTAATAGTCATTCTATTAACTAATTGATATTTTCGCCGTTTGTTGAAATAACTTCTTTATACCACTCGAAAGAATCTTTCTTTCTTCTGGACAAATCTCCTGTTCCATCGTTATGTTTATCCACATAGATGAATCCATATCTCTTATCCATCTCACCGGATCCTGCACTGACAAGGTCGATGCATCCCCATGGTGTATAACCCATCAGATCTACACCATCTTCCTCTACCGCCTTTTTCATTTCTGAAATGTGGTGTTGCAGATATTCTACACGGTATGGATCGTGGATGCTTCCATCCTCTTCTAAAGTATCATATGCTCCAAATCCATTTTCTACAATAAACAATGGTACTTTGTAGCGATCTGTAAACCAGTTCAATGAATAGCGCAGTCCAATCGGATCAATCTGCCATCCCCATTCACTTGCCTTTACATACTGGTTCTTTATACGATCCTTTTCTCCGCGGTAATCATATTCCGGATTGTCTGGTTCTGCTTTTGTACAGAAAGACATATAATAACTGAAACCGATGTAATCGACACAGCCCTGTTTTAACACTGCAAGATCTTCTTCTGTTACGTCAATCTTAAGGTCTTTTCTTTCCCAGTATTTCAAAATATTTACAGGGTATTCTCCTTTTATATGCACATCTGTATAATAATATCTTTTCTGCATGGCTTTTTCAGCCTGCAGTATATCTTCCGGACGGCAGGTAGCCGGATAGATCGGGCACATTGCGATCATGCAGCCAATCTGAAATTCCGGATTGATCTTATGTCCTGCTTTTATCGCTTCGGCACTGGCAACCAGTTCGTAGTGAGATGCCTGATACATCAATTCTTCTACATTTTCTTCTGGTTTAGCTACAATCCCGGAATTAGCGTAAAGCATGAATCTATCACCGATATCTGCCTGGTTATTAATCTCATTAAATGTCATCCAGTATTTTACTTTGTCTTTGTATCGTTCAAAACAAGTTACTGCAAATTTCACAAAGAAATCAATCAGTTTTCTGTTTCTCCATCCACCATACTCTTGTACAAGATACAGAGGCATCTCAAAATGGCTCAGTGTGATCACTGGTTCGATTCCATATTTCAGACACTCATCAAACATGTCATCATAGAATTTTAATCCGGCTTCATTCGGCTGTTCTTCATCGCCATTTGGGAAAATACGTGTCCATGCAATGCTTGTGCGGAAACACTTGAATCCCATTTCTGCAAATAAGCGGATATCTTCTTTATAGTAATCATAAAAATCGATTGCTTCATGATTCGGATAATTCTCGCCTTTTAGTATTTCACCTGTTATTCTTCTTCTTGTATTTACATCTCCGCTGGTTACAACGTCCATAATGCTCAAGCCTTTTCCATCTCGATCATAGGCACCTTCCAGCTGATGAGCAGCAACTGCGCCGCCCCAGAGAAAATCTTTTCGAAATCCCATTGTTATTTCCTTCCTGTTGTCTTAATTGCTTTGTATAATAGTGTTGGGGGCTTTTGCCCCCAACTTTTTTGTTTCTATATTCAATTACATCCTGATGATTATTTCTCATCAATTCTCTTATACAGTGCAATGAATTCATCTGCGAGAATACGGAAACTCTCTGCACTCATAAGCTGATCTTCTGCATGCATCAGAAGCATGTATCCATTAGAAATCTCTCCGTTTGCATCCATTGTCAGAAGGTCTGCATGAGCGTTATGCCCAAGTGAAAAGGCTTCATCTCCTTGTTTGATCAGCTCTGCTGCCTCATCATATTTTCCTTCTTTCGCACAATGGATTGCATTGATAAAATGTGTTCTTGCTGTACCTACATATGTAATAATCTGAAAACATGCCAATTCAAATTTTTCGTCCATTTTTGTCTCCTGTCCTTATTATTTTTAAATTCTGATTTTACCAGTCTTCATCCTCATCTTCTACCGGCTGATTCTTCTCCTGAACCAGATTCATCTTGTCAATCTTCTTAATGAATGGCAGATAAACAAAGAATGAAACACAAAGGATCACTAACTGAAGTAAAGCACTTTTCCATCCTGCTAAAAGGAATCCTGAGATAATCGGTGGACAAGTCCATGGGATCTGTGTTGCTCCATATAATGGGCAGATTCCTGTATACAGTGCAAAATACTGGATTAAACATGCGATCACAGGCATTCCAATAAACGGAATTGCAAGCATTGGGTTCATAACGATCGGAGTACCAAACAGAACTGGCTCATTGATTCCAAATAATGCCGGAATAATTCCCACTTTACCAAGTGCTTTCAACTGTTTTGATTTTGCAAAGAAGAACATATACATTACAAGTCCGATTGTGATACCTGCACCTGTTATATTGATAAACTGATCATAAAACTGCTGTGTTACAATATGGCCTCCGTTTGCTATTGTAAGTTCTACACCACTGTCAATAATAGCCTGGTTTGCAAGACTGTTTGCCTGTAAAAGTCCTGTCATGATTCCACCAACTACTGTTGAACCATGAACTCCGAAGAACCACAGGAATGGTCCTGTAAAGCACATCAGAACTGCTCCACCAAGGGAGTCTGTCATTTTCTGAAGTGGTGTCTGAACAACTTTGTAAATAATTTCCATACCTGTTGTGTTGAATCCAATAGAACAGATACCGTGAATTACTGCAGTCCCTGTCAGGATTACGAATGCCGGGATTAATGCTGAGAATGCATTTGTTACACCTTCCGGAACTCCGGCCGGCATTTTAATGCGTATATTTTTCTTCAAGAACCAACAGTAAACAAGCGGTACGATCAATCCGACAATGATTGCTCCAATCATTCCCTGTCCTGCTGTCCATGTCTTATTAATAATTCCACTAACAACTTCTCCACTTTCTGTTGTTATGGATGAAGGCATCAGAATCAAGAATGATGCCAGTGAAATAATTGCACAGTTGAGTGGTTCCTGATTTTCCAGTTTCGCATAGCTATAGCTGATACCGATAACTGCGATCATCGCACTGATGGAGAATGTTGCGCCACATGCCTGATCTAATACTGCTTTGATTCCTGTAGACTCTAATACATCGACAACTGCCTTTACCGGAAAGTTTGACAGGATCAGGAAGATTGATCCGATGATCAGAGGAGACATGGAAGTCACCATACCATTTTTTATTGACTGTATTCCCTTTGTGTTAATAAACTTAAGAATCACAGGGATTACTTTTTCGTTAAATTTCTCTTTCATTTGCTACTACCCTTTGCTCTGTTTTTTTGCTTTAAATTGTGTATCTTTGTTTTCTCTTATTTATTTTTCACAAGCTTATATGCAAATTTCAAAACATTCATTCCATTGCACATTCCATAATCCTGCATTGGGATCACATCTACCGGAACCCCTTTTGGATCACAGATCTCTTTTGCTCTGGCAAGCTGATATCCTACCTGTGGCCCGAGCAGTGCTACATCCACGCCTTCAATCATACGTTCCATATCTGTAAATGGATATGCTGCGATATCAGCATCTTTTCCTTTTTCCTTTGCTGCCTCTTCCATCTTCTTTACCAGAAGACTTGTTGACATTCCTGCTGCACAAAATAATCGAATTACCATGATTGTTTCCTCCCTAATTTTTTCTCATTTGTTTTGATGGTGCTAGTATAACAAGCATTTTCCATTTTGTCAGTACTTTTTCCTGTTTCTGGTTTCCGTTCCATATAGACGGAATTTGTTACATAAAAAAAACAGGACATTCTACTTTATTGTGTAAAATGCACTGTTTTCATTTTCCTTTTTTGTATATTATGATACTTTTTCGTGTATTCTGTTTTTTTTGTTACTTATCTGGTTACTATTCGTACCATTACATCCTATAACCTTAGTGAAATAAATCTTCCATATCATTTTGAAACAGATCATCTGTATCGTTATGGACGCCCTTCAATTCTCTTCCGATTAATTCCAAAATAAAAACGACTGCCATTTGGGATGTCAGATCATAATTTTCGTCTTTTTTATACTCTGAAACATAATAATTTATATTGCAGTCACTCATCTTTGCCAAAGAACAGTTTGCCTTATTTGTAATAGATATCAGGCTGCTCCCTCTTCTTTTCAGCTTTTCTGCCAGCATCAGTGTCTGCTCTGTCTCTCCTGATACAGACAATGCAACCGTAGCTGTCCTCTCACCTTTTCCGCGAAATACCGGAGTAAATGGATCATCAATTGCAAAAGAAAACCAACCTACATTATTAAAATATCTTGCTCCATACTTTCCTATAATAGAAGAATTTCCCACTCCTACAAATATAATTGACGATGCCTTTGTAAGCAACTTCACAGCTTCCTGGATATTCTCAGCAAATGCCTGTGTCTGCACTCTCTCAAAGAAATCTTTAACCGCAGTAAGATCCATATTGATTTTCTTCTGTTCCTTGCTGCTGACTTCTTGTTTTAATTTCAAACGGAATTCAGAATATCCCTCGCATCCTACCTTTTTACAAAAGCGAAGGATCGTCGTTGTCGAAACATGAACCTCCTCTGCCAGTTCACGTACTTTCATATATACTACTTTCTCTTCATTGCTGACAATGTAATTATATACATCCATCTCCAACTGATTAAAAGATTTTATCATCTCATGCGTAAACATATGAATTCAGTTCCCTTCTATTTTTTCTCTCTATTCCATTCTTCTGATCATTCACTCAACAGCTGACTTGCTTCCTTCCAGCACTGTCGTCCTGCTGCCAGGATGGAACACGGCTGATCCAACGTGATCATTCCGCCCTCTGCTGTTGAGATAAATCCTCCTGCTTCCATCACGATCAAAGATGCTGCCGCATAATCCCACGGATACAGCATCAATTCAAGATAGACTCCATTTGCACCGGATGCCACACGGCAGATATCAAGTGCTGCTGAACCACCGGCACGAATTCCAAGGCTGTTCAGATACAGCTTCTTCGCATGGTCAAAGATTCTGTCTGTATCTTCTGTCTGATAGCGTGCAGTTCCGAATGCAACCAGATTGTCTGCAAGTCCTTTATCCGAACAGTGAATCTCTTTTCCGTTCAGCTTCGCTCCTTCGCCTTTCACAGCGGAATACATTTCTCTTGTGTAAGGGTTGTAAACACAGCCAAACAGCATTCTTCCAAACTTTGTCAGACCAACTGAGATACAGCTGTGCTTGTAATCAAAGATAAAGTTCGTCGTTCCGTCAATCGGATCTATAATGAAACAATAGCCATCTCCAAGTTCCTGCTGCATCCCGTCTTCCTCTGCAAGGAATGTCGCTTCCGGTATAAGCTGACGCAGGTTCTGGATCAGATAAAACTGAATCTCCTTATCATGCTTTGTCACAAAATTTGCAGTTCCTTCTTTATCAAAAACTGTCAGTTCCTCGTCCTGTGCCTGAAGCATCAGTTCCCCTGCCAGTGTCACTATCTTCATGATTTCATCGTATAACATGTTGGTTGTAGTCCTTTCCTGTTTTCAAGAATGCTATTTAATCAATGCGTTTCCTTTTTATTCATACAATCTTACAGATTCCATTTTTCGATAATACAGCTATGTTTTTTCGTCTTTTTATCGTAATTAATACCTGCTAAGAGCAAATCACCTTGATAATCTTTCAGTGCATCTATATATTCTTTATTTTTAATCTGCTGTATCGCACCTTCTGCACTTTTATCCCACTTCAGTTCAATCATAACAGCTGGTTTATCGAGATGAATTTTTCTTGGTATCATACAAATATCCGCAAATCCTCTACCACCTGGCATTTCTCTAATAATAGTATAATATTCTCTTGCAAAGTAAAATGCCAGATTAACTGCACAGCTTAATGAGTTCTCATCATTGTACTCCAATATTGAAATCTCTTTATGAGCCTGTTCAATTCCATTTGCAACCTTTTCGCTATCCATATCCCACAATGCTTCCAACAATTTTCTAGAAGCATTTATTGACTGAATGACTTCTGTCCAATCCATTGTACTGATTGCATTTACGTATTCCTGAGACACTTCTCTATTTGGAATTTCAACGGTTTCTTTCTCATTATCATAAGTCAGATATCCCAAGTGTACCAGCAAGGTCAATACATCATCTTTTGTTGCAAATGTTGTCATATCATTGCTGAATGTTCCTGTATTGATTCGTGCTTTTTCTCCTGCAAGCATTTCAATAATGGTATCTTTTAACCCATCCATATTCATCTGAATGTAAACTTTGAGAGCTTCGTATGTCTCTGTCTGATTCCAATATGTTCCGAATTTTCGCTTTTGCATTGCTTCTACTACAGATTTCGGACTATACATAGAATGAACTCTTCGTACTCCCTCTTCATGCGAAATTAAATGATACCCATTGTACCACGCACTTGCTTCTTCGAAACTCATTTCATATTTTTTACATAAAATTTCAACTTCTGTTTCTGTAAAACCAAAGTACTCTGCCAGATCACCCGGATCTGTCATGGAATATTCTGTGAACATATTGAGTGCGGAATGAGAACCATATTTTTTGATTGGAAGAATTCCTGTCATATAAGCCAACGCCACATACTCTTTATCTTTCAACCAGAATCTTAAAAAATCCAGATATTTTTTCTGCGCTTCCTGATCTTGCTGATATTCTCTAAACAGGCAGTCCCACTCATCAATTAATATTACAAAAGGATGTTTTGTATAACTATAAACATCTTTCATTACCTGAACCAGATTGTTTTCGTCACGGAATCGTACCTGTCCATACTGTTCTTTCAGGTCAAAAAGGAGGTAATCATTTAACATACGAAGCATCTGATCTATATTTTCGGTTGCACTAAGGAATTCCTGCATATTTATTTTCAAAACATCGTACTGGTTTAAATGTTTTTCATATTCTTCTGTGCTGTTGATTTTTAGTTCTTGAAATAGATTCTTTGTATCTACACTTCTATCATAATAAGCTGCAAGCATATCAACACCCATAGACTTTCCGAATCTTCTTGGTCTGCTCACGCAAATATATCTCTGTAATGTTCGTACACAGCGATTTGTTTTCTCTATCAGTCCGCTTTTATCAACAAATATCTGTGATCTCAAAGCCATTTCAAAAAGATCACTTCCTGGATTCAGATAACCTCCCATACTTCTGACGACCTCCATTTTTCTATGCTGCTGATTCTATATCAGTCTATATTTTCTTTCTACAGAAATGCCGCGGCATTCCTCTAATCTGTTCTGTCCGTTTCATGTGCTTTTATCTTATCATGATTTTCCTCATTAATCCATAGATATCCGGGGCAAAAGGCTAGAGTGAAAAAAATCGAGAATGTATTTTTCTATACACTCTCGATTTCACATCGCCATTCTTCTTTTCTCTAAAAATCTGTCGTGCACCGCTTCACGATCTCGCACGGTACAACTACATTTTTCTCAATCTCTTCCTTTTTCTCCAGAAGACTGATCATATGATCTACGGTTGTCTTGCAAAGTACATTGAGCTTACTGTCCACAGAAGTCAGCTCCGGTTCGCTGCTGATTGCCATAATAGAATCATTATATCCACTGATCGACAGTTCTTCCGGAACGGAGATGGCTTTTACCTTCGCATACTTCACTGCTCCGACTGCCATCGCATCGTCTGTTGCAAGTACTCCGTCAAACTCCAGAGTTCTGCTGTATTCCAAAAGAAGATTCTTCGTATATTCGATATCATTCTTCGTGCGGAATTTCAGTTCGCCTCTGATCGGATATCCTGCGTCTGCAAGCGCAGCCTCATATCCTTTCATCTTCTGGCGTCCACTGAAGGAATCTGAATCATACATGAAGAGGATTCTCTCTCTTCCTCTGCGGATCATGGACTTTGTCACTTCATAAGTTGCATGATAATCATCCGCGCAAGCGCAATAGATATTCTTGCCAGACACTCTACCATTGATAATGAAGATCGGGGTCTGTTCTGCGGCTTCTCTAATGTAATCTGTGTCATCTTCGTCTTTTCCATTCCCTGCATAAGTGGAACCTACAAGTACGAGGGTATCAATCTTCTTTGACAATAACAGATTCACATAATTTTCTTTCTCTTTCTGCTTGAATCCGCTGCATCCGAGGATACAGTCGTATCCGTATTTATGTAAACGGCCTTCTAAATAAGAAACTGCCTTAGACATGTAACTATCTGAAATATCCGGACAAATGATTCCTACTGTCTTCATTGTTCCAAGTCCAAGTCCCCTTGCGAAGACATTCGGCGTGTAATCATTCTCCTCCATCACAGCCAGTACTTTCTGTTTTGTTTTCTCGCTTACTCTTGGGCTTCCATTGACCACTCTGGACACAGTTGCAATGGACACACCGGAAAGCTTTGCTATATCATATATATTAATCGTTGTGCCCTCTCTTTCTAATTTCTGTCATCCATGAATGGTTTTTCCTTTCATAAGCGACACTACAGATAGATTTTAACGCACTTTTCCCGTTATTTCAACTCTGTGCCATCCTTTATACAAGAATTTATACCATTTATATTAATTTCTTTTTCGTTCCATTTTCCAATGTATAAAAACAAATACTAACATGCACAAAAATGCAAATAAATAACTGGCTGCAATTCCTCCTAACAAATATTTCTTTCCAAACAGATTTCCCAGCAAATAGCAAATCGGAATCCGGATCACCCATAGTGAAATCAGATTTACAATTGTAGGATATTTCACAATTCCAAGTCCATTTACAATTCCCATCATCGTATTAAATAATGCGAAAATCCACATAAAAGGCATTGTCCAAAGAATATAGAACACGGCTGCTTTCTGAATTTGAACATCTGGTGTGAATAGCATTGTTATTTTATTTGAGAACACTAGTATAATTATTGCCATTCCAAGGCAGAATACACTTGCCATAACCGGAATTCTGATCATTCCGCTCTTTAAATTTTCCCTTTTTCCTGCTCCAAGATTCTGTCCCGCATAAGTTGTTCCCGCTGAAGCGAAAGCAGCATTAGCCATATTTCCTATATTATCAATTTTTTCACCTATGGTACATCCGGCAATGAAAACCGTTCCCTGTGCATTGATCAATGACTGTAATAAAATATGTCCTAATGAATAAATGGAACTATTTAATCCCAATGGCAGACCAACAGCTAGTATTCCTTTCAGCATTTCCTTGTTAATCAAATGAGGAAAAAAAGGGAACTCCAACTCCTGGTATTTTTTTCTAATATACAAAATACTGAAAATCCAGGCCGTCAGCATGGACACAGAAGTCGCTATTGCAGCTCCTTCTACATCCATCCCAAGTTTCCCCACCAGAATTAGATCCAATAAAATATTCATGCCACAAGCTACAAATAAAAATAAAAGAGAAGACATGCTGTCTCCAAAGCCTCGCAAAATCCCGGCATTCATATTATATCCCATATTTCCAATTGTCCCGAGCAAAACCAAATTAATATAGGAAGTAGCTGCCCCATAAACATCTTCCGGTACTTTCATAAATTTTAAAATTGCAATCCCTAAGAAAGGACCCAGTACCGTCAGCGGAATTGCACTGACATATAAAAATGAAATGGATGTCTGTACCAGTTCTTTCATCCTTTTCTTATCTCCGCTTCCGGTATATTGCGAGACAAGAATTGATATTCCTATCCCTATCCCAAGAAATACACAAAGTAGAATTTCTACAGGTTTTGTGCTTGTTCCTACTGCAGCAAGAGAATTGGCTCCACAAAATTTACCGATTACAAGTGTATCTACAATCCCATACAATTGTTGCAAAATATTTCCCAGACATATTGGAAAAACAAAGCATAGAACGTTTTTTATCAATGATCCTGTCGTCATATCCACTTGATAGATTTTTTTACTTCTTTCCTCATAGTCCATATGGCACATATTTTTTCCCATAAAGATTGGCCAGGCTTCCTGTCACCGTTATCTCTACATCATTTATTCCTGTATATAAAAATTTCTTCGCTTCAAATCTCTGAGGTGCCCAGAATTGTACTCCGGCTTTCTTTCCGTTGATTTTCATCTCAACCATTTCCTCTGCATTCAAACAAATCTGTATACTATCTTTCTTCAAATCATCTTCTGTTATTTTCACAACTGCACGATAAACCTTCTTCACTTCATCTTCCATTTCTTCTTCTAACTTGAATAATGGATTCAGTGTAAGTTTTGATACTATAGGGTTGTCCAGTTCTTCATACTCTTTTTCTGTGCATGAGAATAACAAAATACTCTCTCTTACCGAAAGCTGTAATCTTAGTTTTCTTCTTTCATCTGCTGCTTCAGAAACAATCTTTTCTGCCCTTCCATTCCACATGTCATAACTACCGATCTCACATTTTGTCGGCAGAAGAAGTTCTGTGTCGATCGGGTCATTTCCTTCATTTGTAAGAAACCAGCATTCCGTACCACAACGATCAAAATGTGCTGCCCGAAGTGTTGAAACTTCCGGTGTGCAAACACAATCCCTTACTACTTTACTCAGATCTGGAACCGGTGCGTTAGAAAATCTGCCTGTATCTCCCATAACAACCGGATAATATTGATTTTCATACCAGAATCCATTCTCATCTGTCCGACATTTTCCCCATACATTCTCCGGGAAATACTGAAAACCAATCTGTTTCTCATACAATGGTCGTACTGCTTCATCTTTTAAATCTCTATTATGGCACAATACAGCTACCGATGTGTACATACTGTTATCTGTCATAATAAATGACAGACGCTTCATATAATCTGCCCACTTTTTATAATGATTCCACCAATTGCTGTTTGGTCCGACATCCGGTGGACGCTCATCTTTTCTTCGACCTACGATACTGTAGTAATATGCATGCGGAATGAACAGATTCACACCTCGCACTCCAAGCCAGTCCAAATACCACTTCATATCACCACCGGTGAAATCCCATGGATTATCATCTCTGTTGCATGCTCCGAAGCACTCATTAGAATTCCGTCTGCATCCCATCAGTCTTGCTGCATCTGCACTGCATTTTCCCATCGTTGAATCGATTCCTGACAATGGATCTTTTTCCGGTGCGATCCAGCGAAGCACCATATCCTGTCCCGGAACATGAAAATACTTCTGCACTTCAATATCATCACTCTGATGTGGATGTCCCATCAGCCAGATACCGTGTGCCTCACACCACTTGGAGAGCTTTCCATAATAATTTTTTCCTTCTTTTGCAAGAATCAGGTGATCGTACAATTCAGTATCTTTATTTTTTTCTTTTCCAAAAAGTGCCGTCAAATTTTTTAAGTTACCTCCCGCTTTCTGGAATTCATCTGCGAATCCATGCGTCCATGGAAGAAGTCCTTCCTCAGCATTTCTCCCTAGAATGCTTGGTTCATCGGTAAAAAAGCCAATGATCGTATTTCCAAAATATTCTTTTAATCTTCTATAATATTGTTCATGTGTCAGTTGAATGAATCGTTCCACTGCTACAGGATTCAGAATATCTGCGCTCAATGGTGCATATGGTTCAAAATCATCTTCTCCCCAATGAATCCCCCGAAGTGTTCCTCCACTCTTACGAACTATCAGGAACCCCTCTTCTGTCTGTGCCAGAATCTCATCACCTTCCTTTGTTTCCTGTACAAGACCGATTCCCTCACTTGCCAATTCCGGATGTCCTTCCACGACTTTCCCGCAGGCAGACCCTGACGGATACATCCCTTCATCATAAAGCACTACTTTCATCTCAAGTTCTGTCGCTGTTTTTACAATAAATGAGATATAATGAAAAAAAGATTCTTCCAAATATTCAATTCTTCTTGGCAGTCCCATTCTCGGATGTAAAATCACACCATATACTCCATGAAATGCAAAGTCCTTCAACTGTCGCTCTAGTTCTTCTTCCTGTAAATCTCCATTTAAAAACCAAAAAGGAATCGGCGTAAATTCTCTTGCCGGCTGTTTCAATTGCTGTAATAATTCCATAATAATCTCCTTATCCACCTATTGAAAGCAATGTATCTATTACCAGAAAGTTATTCTCCGGATCTTCTTCAAACCGGATAAAATGACTCTCCGGATCCACTGCTTCCCATTTTTCTATTTCTTCTGATTCTTTTTCCTGATGCCTGATATTCACCTGTTCTCTATCTCTTGGCGTCTCAAAATAGGAAAAAAGTAAATTCTCATGCGATGAAATCATCTGATATCTATCGCCTACAAGAAGTCCTTCTTCCACAATGGCATGATGGTGACAAATATAGGAAGCAAATTTGTCAGGATACAAAACTGCGATCCTTCCGCATCTTGCATCTGGTTTTTTCTTTCTTCTCCAGTATTCTAAACTGACCGGCTGATCAAACCAGAATACCGGATACATGTATGCCCAATACTGCTGGCCACTATATTCTGGCCAGATATGAAGTATTTGTTTCATAAAATCCAGCCACTGATCCGGGATCTGATTGATTCTGTCTTTCCTTCCATCCAACAAGGAAGATGTTTCTTCTACAATATATTCCAAATATAAAAAGATTAAGTTTCGATAACGAAATATTCCTGCCGTCAGGATTTCTCCATGTTCCAGCTTTTCATACATCTTTTTACTACTTTGTTCAACTGCTTCTTTCAACTGTTCTTCTGTTGTTCCTGCTTTTATTACTGCACGGTATTGTGCTCTGACTACCTGTTTCATTTTTTCTCCTGATTTCTTTCCTGGCCTGTCTGACTTTTATTGTTTTTTCAAACAAATCTGAACTTCCTTACATCCTTCGATCTCCTGAAGGCTGCAATTCTGATACGCACCTTCTAATGTCACCGTTCCATCAATCTCAAGATAATCCACACATCTGGCATAAACCGCAGGTATTGAATGCGCATAAACTCCTCTGACTGACGGTTGTTCATCAAATACATCTGCATTCTGTGTGCCTTGCTTTTTCATTACCAGATGCATTTTTTCAATTGATACATTTTTAATTCTGCTTTCTTCTTCTCCGGCAAGAAACAATGCAGACTCTACTGTCATGTAAATATGGTCAAACGAAATATTACGAATATATCCCGGATGTTCTCCCGGTCTTCGAGGTGTTGCGCTAATGAAAATCGGTTCTCCCTTTCCCCACCACCTCGGTGCAAACTTCCTCTGTGGACAGTCCGCATATCGTTTCGTATTTCCTGACACATGATGGACATGGATATCTTCTATGATTGCTCCATCACGAGCCCATATTCCGACTCCTCTGGAACAATCTCTAAATACACAATCGCTTAAAACAACATGTCGGATTGCATGACATGTCTCCGTTCCGACTTTCAGTGCAGAATCATGTGAATATAATACACAATTACTGATCACGACATTTTCACAAACACCATACTTTTTTGCCATCGGTGCTGAATTCTTTACAACAATTGCGTCATCTCCGGCCCGAACAATACAATTTGTAATCACTACGTCCTGACAGGTATCCGGATCTATTCCATCATTATTCGCACCTCTGACATCGTTAAAAATTCTCACTCCATCTACAATCACATGTCTGCATCCGGCCATATGCAATGTCCAAAATGCAGCATCCTGAAATGTAATGCCACGAACGGTAAGATTTTCTACATCTTCAAAAAATGTAGTACGTGGTCTTTCTTTTATCTTTATATTTTTCGGGCATTCATGGAAATCACCATCTGCTCCATCATCATAGAACGCCTTGTCTCCCTGGCCGTAGATCATCCCTTCTCCTGTAATGCTGATATTCTTCTCATGAAATGCACATAAGAAGCATCCACCTTCCCAACCAATATCTTCATTCGGATCTTCCACATTTCTTGCAAAATCAATAATATCTTCCTGTTTCAGACTACTGATTAAAACTGCTCCATTTTCTAAATGTAGTTCCACATTACTTTTTAATATAATGGTTCCACTCAAATATTTTCCAGCCGGAACAACAACACGTCCGCCACCATTTTCATTACAATGATCAATCGCTTTTTGTATCGCTTCACGGCAGTTTGTCTGCCCATCTGCAGCCGCCCCATAAGCCATAATATTATAATCCATCTGGTTCTTCTCCTTATAAAAGAAATAGGAGACCCGGCTTCCTGCCTGACCTCCCGTTTTTGATAAGCCCTTTTTAACTTATTGTATCTCTTATTTACTTGCTACATTCTCATCATATGTTTTCTTCAGACTCGTCATCTGCTCTGCCCAATTATCCAGATATTCCTGTGCTGTTTCATTTCCAAGAAGTACATTCTGGAAATCTGTTGCCAGAGTATTGGAATGAAGATCGAAATATCCTGTAACCTCTACCGGAAGTGTAGCGATCTTTGTTTCTGGATCAAGAAGCATATCAGATGCTGCTTTAACCGGTGCGGAATCCTGTACCCACTGGTCAGCAAGAGCTTCTTTATTTGTCGGAACGGAACCAAGCTTTTCGTTGTAAGCACTGTTTGCCTCATGATCTGTAAGGTATTTGATGAACTTATATGCTTCTTCCGGATGTTTTGAATTCTTGAATACAGACAGAGAAGCTACACCGTTTGATACCATTACATTTGTATCCTCTACAGACTTCAGATTCAGCACTGCACCGAAGTTACCATCACCAAGAGTATCTCTATGCTGTCCGTAGGATCCGATATTATGGAAGATCATTGCTGCGGATGCTGAATCAAATGCAGAAATCATCTCTGTACTTGCATTTGTAATATCACTTTCCGGTGTATATTTGTTATATAAGGATGCAAATTTTTCAAGGAATTCAACATGCTTTGGATCGTTAATTGTTGATTTTCCATCTTTGTCAAACATTTCTGTAATTCCTGAGTACTGATACAGCATCTGCTCTAACTGCTGAGAACTTCCTGCACCGCCTCGGATTGAAAAACCATAAACACCATTTGATTTATCTGTAAGTTTTTCTACATCATCAAATACTTCATCCCATGTTGTTGGTGTCTCAAGTCCTTTTGCCTCAAACATCTGTGTATTGTACCATAATGCCAGCGGTACTACATAGAATGGGAGACTGTAATATTTTCCATCAGGAGATGTATTTTTCATACTTTCTACAAATGTATCCAGAAGAGAATCATCATCTTTTGTATAATCATCCAATGGAAGAAGTGCATCCTGCACTACAAAGTCATTCATCCAGTACTGATAGATAACACCACAATCAGGAGTGGTCTTTCCCTGGATTGCCACATCATATTTTGATTTTGCTTGGTCGGATGGCAATGGAACGTATTTTACTGTAATATCCGGATTTTCTTCTTCAAAATCGCTGATCAGCTTATCATATATTTCTGTGTGGATCGTATCTGCATAATTATCCCAAAATGTGATCTCTACCTTTCCGTCACTGCTCTTGGAATCTTCTTTGGTTGTCTCAGAAGATGAGCTTCCACAACCGGACAGCATTCCTACGCCAAGGATACCTGTCATTAATACTGCTACTAATTTCTTTTTCATTCGTCTAACCTCCATCTTTTCTAATTTATAATCGTTAAACCACCCCTGTGGGATTAACCTTTGACTGCTCCGGAACTCATTCCTGTCACAAGATATTTCTGTAAATATGCAAACAGGATAACCGGAATTGCCATTGCAATGATTGCACCTGCTGCCATAGATCCGTAATGGATACCATATTCACCCTGCATCATTTTCAATCCGATCGGAACTGTATATTTTGCCGGATCATTCAGCATCATCATAGCGAAAAGGAACTCATTCCAGCATCCAATCAATGCAAAAGCTGCAACTGTAACGATTCCCGGTACAAGCATTGGTACAACAACCTTGAACACTCCTTTGATCCGGCTGCATCCATCAATCATCGCCGCTTCCTCTAATGCGTATGGTACACCTTCTACAAATCCTCTCATCAATACACAACAAAACGGTGTCTGGAAAGTAACATTGATAAGAACCAATGCGATATGAGATCCGACCAGGCCTAATCCGTTGAAAATATTAAACAACGGGACAAGCAAAACTGCTGCCGGAATAAACTGTACTGCAAGAAGTAATCCGAGGAATGCCATCTTGAATTTGAACTTATAACGACTCAACGCATATCCGACCATAATCGAGATAATAACGATAAAGATAACGGAAATTCCACTTACTTTCAAACTATTGAAGAAATATTTGTCAAATCCCACGTTTGTCCATGCATCAATAAAGTTGCCAAATGTCAGCTCTTTTGGAAGATAAGTAACTGTTTTTCCAAGGATTTCCGGTTCTGTCTTAAGTGCTGTATTAATTGCCCAATATATTGGAAATACCACGTAAACACAGATGAGAAGTAATGGGAGCCATCTTAAAAATATAATATCTCTTTTCTTTTCTTTCATTATGACTCACTTCCTTTCGCAAATCCTGATGCCTTCATATATATGATTGCAATAATCGTAAGAATCAAAAAGCTTACAACTGAGATTGCTGATCCATATCCATAATTGTTCGTTGTCAATGCCTGGTTAGCAATCAACATACTTAATGTTGTTGTCTTTCCTACCGGTCCTCCATTTGTCAGACTGAATATCAGGTCTACACTGTTGAATTCCCAGATTGTACGAAGTAATGTTGTCAATACAATCGTATCTTTCAGAAGCGGAAGCGTCACACTGCGGAATGTTTCAAGCTTCGTAGCACCGTCTACCTTTGCCGCTTCATATACATCCTGCGGAAGTCCCTGCATTGCTGCCAGAAGACTGATCGCAAAGAATGGGATTCCTCTCCAAAGTTCTGCAACAATAACTGCTCCAAGTACCAGATGTGTATTTGCAAGCCATGCGACCGGTTCATCGATCAATCCCATCTTTGTCAGAATGTCATTAAGTACTCCATAATTCTGGTTATAGATCAGATTGAACAGCACCGCTGTCAGAACTCCTGACATTGCCCATGGAATAAAAACCAATGCACGGAAGAAGCCTCTTCCTTTAAAATTCTGATTCAAAATCAAAGCTACAATCATTCCAAATATAAGCTGTAAGATCACCAGTGCCACAACCCATTTTAATGACACAAGCAGTGATGAGTAAAACTCTCCTTTTGAGAATAATTTAATAAAGTTTCCAAATCCTGCAAATCCATTTGCATATGGCGTTGTTGGATTGTAATTCTGAAATGCCAGATAAAATGTCTTACATAACGGATATAACATAACTCCGAAAATAAGCACAACTGCCGGCAAAATCAAAAGATATGGCGTCCATTCGGTTTTCTGCTTTATCTGAGCAGCCGGAGCTGTTGCCTGCGGACTTTTTTTCATTTTCACCATTCCTTTCTAATGTAATTTAATTTGATACATTATTATTTGTTTTGTTCTGTATCTTTTCTTGATGGTATTATTAAACCATTTTCATGTGATTCCGTACATTAAATAAGTTTGGTGATTTATTATAAAATCTTTAAATTTAAAAAAGTTTCTATAATTTTTATATAAAAGCAGGAACTGTACGGCTGAATTTTCCAACCTGACAATTCCTGCTTTTGGCTCTAATTTTCTTTTTGTTCCATCTTCTGTCTATACTGCGTTATTGTACAATTATAGTATTTTTTAAAACTCATACTGAAATATTGCGGATTCTTATATCCTGTCGCCTCTGCTATCTCGTAGTTTTTTAATTTACTTTGAAGGATCAGACGACTGGCATTTTCCATTCTCACATGAATAATATAATCATATAGATTAATGTCAAATTTCTTTTTAAAAATACTTGTCAGATAACAGTGATTAACATTAAAATATTCTGCAATTTTTCCTAAAGACAAATCACAATCCGAATAATTCTGTTCAATATATTTTCTCACTTCCAGAAGCAGTTGATCCACATCTGAATTAATTTTCTGCAATGCATTCTGGTAAGAAGCATACAGATCATTTAATGAGTGCATCAAACTTCCATAAACGAAGGAAGAACTTCCTCCTCCCATTTGTTCTTCCACAAGGCGATTCAGTGTTTCTTCCATTCCCGCCAACTGCTTATAAAACGCTTCTTCCGTATCTGAATAACTATCGGTGTAAATCATAAAGATCTGCAGATTATCCATACAGAAAAAGAAACTGCCATGGTAAATTGTCTCCAACAGAGTACAAACGGTTTCTATTTTATTCTGAACTTCCGGTGGAAGTAATTCGCTCGAGTAACTAAAATCCACAAATCCGACAATTCCCATTCCGCTGTTTATATTCAGATCGAATGCCTTAAAAAAGGAATCCTCCATGTTTTGAAAATTCTCACGCATCAGTTTGGAAATATAATTTCTCTTCAACTGTGGATATTTTTCTTTCAGTATTTCTTCTGTCTTTTTTTCTTTCTGGTAGAGTTGTTCTGCTTTCTCGATCACTTTGATCAGTTGTTCTTCTTCCACCGGCTTAGTCAGGTAATCAACTGCATTTAATTTCAATACTTGCTGCGCGTATTCAAAGTCCTTATACCCTGAAATAAATATAAATTTTATATTTGGATAGTAATCTTTTGCAACTGCTGCCATCTCAATCCCTGTGATTCCCGGCATTTTTATATCCGTCAATATAATATCCGGTTCATGATTTTTCAAATAATCCAGTGCTTCCATCGGATCACGGGCTGTATATACCAATTCCCATCCATGCCCTTTCCAATCTATCTTATTCGCTATATTCCTTCGAATAATTGCATCATCATCAACAAACATAATCTTCGTCATTTGTGTTCCTCCTCATATGGGATTGTCACAATCACTTCTGTTCCACAATCCTCTTCTGTTTCGATCCGGATCTTGTAGTTTTTTCCATATGCAATCTGAATTCTGTCCTGCACATTTTTCAGACCATATACATTGTATGATTTTTCTGAATAATCACAGATCGGCTCCTGCAACGACCGATTGATCTTCTCAAGAACATCCTCCGGCATTCCACCGCCGTCATCCTTTACATGAAGTTCCACCATATCCTCTTTTTTCACAGCATCTACATAAATTGTTCCATCCGTACGATATGGACGGATTCCATGATACAACGCATTTTCTACAATTGGCTGAAGCATCATCCGAAGTGTCACACACTGTTCCAGCCCTTCTTCCATGTGAATTTCAAACCGAAAATCATCAAACCGGATCTGAAGAATAGAAAGATAGGCCCGGATATGCTTTAGTTCCTCTCTAAGCGGTATGAAAGATTTTCCCTTACTCACACCGATTCGATAAAAGATAACAAGCTGGTCCAGCATCTCTTCCGCCAGATCATTTTCATTGCAACTGCATAATGTCTTTATACAGTCTAACGTGTTGTACAGAAAATGCGGGTTAATCTGAGCAAATAAATACTGTAGCTGAGTTGCCTGCTTTGCTTTCATTTCCCTTTGAATTGACTCAGTAAGCTGTGTGATACGTTCCATCATATCATTTACACCATCACTAATCTGACTGATTTCCCGATAACCTCTGACATCAACCTTTCTGTCTTCTCCCGGCTCTCTGATTCCCTTCATCTGTTCCAATAGCTGTGTAACAGGTCTTGAAAAATACTCCGGAATAAGAAAATATAAAATAATAAAAAGAACTAAGCCGGCAATAAGAATAAAAAGGAACACATGCTTATAGCCGGAAAAACCAACATATAATTCATCTTTTGGTATCACAGCAAGAATTCCTGTATCTCCAATCACAAGCGGTGTATAAACTACATAAAAATCTGCAACATCAAATGACTCTATTTCTTTTGTATTTTTTGTTTCAACTTGTTGAAGTATATATTTGCGATCTAATTCCTTCATTTTTTCAACTAAATTGTCTTCCATCCCTGAAATAACTGTTCCGTCTTCTCTAAATAGAACTATATCACTTCCTGTTGTCACCTTGCTATTTTCGATTGAATTCAAATACGTCTGATTTCTAACCGCAATCCAGAGACAGCCTTTTATCTCATGACTATTCGCTTCTCCCAATGGATAAATCAGCGCTAATTCATATGAAAGATTCTTCGTGATTTTCTCCGGCAATACATCAGCTACCGATACCCACATCCATTGATTCTCATATCCTGCAAAACTTGTATAATCCAGATATCTCAATACATCTTTCTCTGACCCGGTATTTGACTGCATGTAATAGATAGAATTATCAATAAGATAAAATCCCACTGCGTCAATGTCTGTTGAATAATGCTGTAAAAATGAATTAAATGCGGTTGTCATCTGAAGATATTCCACTGGTTCTATCGGTTTCTTTCCCTCATCAATATTTTTCCTCATCTGATAAAATGCCCTTTGACTTGACAAACCTTCTGCATTCTCTTCAATACTTGTCAGATCTCGATTTAATGAGTTTCTACATTGTTCAACTACAGCTTCCGCATTATTTTTTACCAATTTCGTATATTGACGAATTCCTGAACTGTAAAAGGTAACACTGCAAAGCAACAATAAGATAACAAATGGAAAAAGTGAGATCATAAGCACCATTCGAATCGGTAAATTACAAAATATTTTCTTTCCTATCTTCTTACTCATTTTCTGATCTTCCTCTCATATTCCTTATATCTATTTATGTGCCCCTTGATGTAAGTTCTTACATTCTTATTGTCTTCAGTATAACTGTCTTTACTGCAAAATGCAAAAAAAAATATCAGACATATTAAACTTCCTTGATAAGTTAGTTCAATATGCCTGACACATTTTTGCAAGATTATTTATTATTTCACATCAAATCCAAAGTATTTCACTGCATTATCATAGGAAATACCTTTCACAATCTTCTCAAGTACCTTATAATCAGCCGGGTACTCTCCGTTCTCTACCCATCCTCCGATCAGTTCGCAGAGAATTCTTCTGAAATACTCATGTCTTGTGTAAGACAGGAAACTTCTGGAATCTGTCAGCATACCTACGAAGTTAGACAAAAGTCCTAAGTTTGCAAGAGATGTCATCTGAGCAATCATACCTGTCTTGTGATCGTTGAACCACCATGCGCTTCCCTGCTGAATCTTACCTGCTGCCTCTGTTCCCTGGAAACATCCAAGGATTGTTCCGATTGCTTCGTTATCGCATGGATTCAGAGAGTACAGGATTGTCTTCGGAAGCTCATCTGTTGCGATCAATGAGTTGAGGAAATCTGCTGTCTGTGCGCTTGGAGCATAGTTGTTGATGCAGTCAAATCCTGTATCCGGTCCGAGTTTTGCATACATCAGAGCATTGTTGTCACGCTTGCAGCCGTAGTGAATCTGCATTACCCAGTTCTTCTTGTGGTAAGCTTTGGCAACAAACTGCATGAATGCCATCTTGAATTTCATTTCCTCTTCTCTGGATACACCTTCGCCAGCGAGTGCTTTCTTGAAGATTGCATCTACTTCTTCCTCTGAAGCCGGTGCATACATTACATATTCCAGAGCGTGGTCGGATACACAGCATCCCATAGAATCAAAGAAGTCCATTCTGTTCAGGATTGCTTCTTTCATGGATGCGAAGTCTTTTACTTCAATTCCGCTCACTTCTGAAAGTGTCTTGATGTAATCGACATATTCTGGTTTCTCAAGGTTCATTGCCTTGTCCGGACGCCATGCAGGAAGTACTTTTACTTCAAATGTCTCATCCTCAGCCAGTTTCTTGTGCCACTCCAGAGAATCTACCGGATCATCTGTTGTACAGATCAGTTTTACGTTAGACTGACGGATCAGATTTCTTACAGACATTCCGTCTTCCTGCAATTTTGCGTTGCACAGATTCCATACTTCCTCTGCTGTCTCGCCGCACAGATGTCCTGTATATCCGAAATATCTCTGCAGCTCTAAGTGACTCCAGTGATACAGTGGATTTCCGATTGCTTTCTCAAGAGTCTCTGCCCATTTCTGGAATTTCTCACGGTCGCTTGCTCCACCTGTGATGTAATATTCATCCACACCGTTAGAACGCATCTGACGCCACTTATAGTGATCTCCGCCGAGCCATACCTGTGTGATGTTCTCGAACTTTCTGTCTTCTGCGATTTCCTGTGGATTGATATGACAATGATAATCTACGATCGGCATATTTTCTGCGTACTCGTGGAAAAGTTTCTGTGATGTCTCTGATGATAATAAAAAGTCTTTGTCCATAAATGCTTTCATCTTACTATTCTCCATTTCTAACTCTTATTAATTGTGGTTTAAAGAGCGCACATAGAATTGTTGCGCGCTCTTTGTGTGTATCAAAACAGGCGGATTCTTTAGATATATCCGAGTAGTTTTGGAAGTGTCAGGCTGAGTGCCGGAATGTATGTTACCAACAACAGTACGATAAAGATTGCTGCGAAATATACAAGTAACTGTCTAAATACAGTCTCAATCTTAACGCCTCCGACTTTAACACCAACGAAAAGTGTTGTTCCAACCGGTGGAGTGATTGTTCCGATACAAAGGTTGAAAATCATCATGATTCCGAAGTGGATCGTGTTCATTCCAAGTGCTGTACATACCGGAAGGAAGATTGGTGTAAAGATCAGGCAGGCCGGTGTCATATCCATGAATGTTCCAACTACAAGAAGGATGACATTGATCAGAAGGAAGATGACATATTTGTTGCTGCTGATTGCAAGAAGTCCTGCAGATACAATTGCCGGAATGTTTGTAAATGCCATAACCCATGACATGATACTGGATACTCCGATCAGGAAAATGATGATTCCTGTCATCTCTGCACTGTCCTTGAAGATCTTCGGAAGCTCTTTGATCTTGATTGATTTATACACAAACAGAGAAAGGCACAGGCTGTATACTACTGCCACTACAGATCCTTCTGTTGCTGTGAACACACCAAAGATGATTCCACCGATAACGATTACGATCAGAAGCAGACATGGGATTGCCTGAAGGATTACATTTCCTGCTTCTTTGGCTGTGAATTTTGTCTTTGCACGGTAGCCTCTCTTCTTGGCAATGAAATAGATTACGAGCATACATGCAAGTCCCCAGAGGATTCCCGGGATATATCCTGCCATGAAAAGTGCTGCTACAGAAGTTCCTCCACTTACAAGTGAGAATGTGATCATTACGTTACTTGGTGGGATCAGAAGTCCTGTCGGTGCTGTTGCGATATTAACTGCTGCTGAGAAGTTCGGGTCATATCCTTCTTCTTTCTCGATTGGCCCGATGATAGATCCCATAGCGGATGCTGCGGCTGTACCGGAACCAGAGATGGAACCAAAGAGCATGTTGGCGAGAACGTTTGTCTGAGCCAGTGCTCCAGGTGCACGACCTGTGATAAGTTTCGCAAGGTTGATCAGGCGGACTGCGATACCACCTTTATTCATAATATTTCCTGCAAGGATGAAAAACGGAATGGCCAGCAAGCTGAATACGGAGATTCCGGAGAAGATTCTCTGGGATCCTGTCAGAACGGCTACATCTACATCCATGACCGGAAGAATTGCACATACAGAAGATACACCAAGCGCTACTGCGATCGGCACTCCTGCAATCAGCATGATTACAAGAAGGACTAAAATAATTAATCCTGACAATACTGCTATATTCATCTTTTAATTCCCCCTTTATTCCTCGGTTTTCTGTACATAATTTCCTGTACACATATCTGCGATGTTAAGAAGTCCGTAGATTGCAATCAGAACTCCACTGATCGGCATGACTGCGTAGATCACACCCATGGATACTCCAAGAGATGCTGTCTTCTGCGTCATTGTCAGATTCATGATTGTAACACCACCGTAGATCAATACTGCTGCTGCGAAGAAAACGATCAGTACTTCGATCACGATATCAAGTACTCTTCTCTTTCCTTCCGGAAGCTTGTCTACTAAAAAACTCATTTTCATGTGATCTCTCTTACCAAATACATAGGCGGAAGCAAGCATTGCCATCCATGCAAATGTATAAGTAAGAAGTTCTTCTGATACAGTACTTGGCTTGTTGAATATGAATCTTGTTACGATCTGATATGTTCCAACGACTACCATCATTGCGAACAGCAGTACACAGGCTGAACTTAAGACTGTATCGATACCTTTTCTGATCTTATGTAATGCTTCCATCTTACTTCGCCTCCTTTGTCTCTGCTGTATCAGATGAATCGGATGTGTTCGCGCATTTTTCATTGTACATCTGGATGTGATCATACAGATCCTGGATATCCGGGTTTGCATCAAGCATCTCTTGCTGTACATTGCTTACCTTATCTTTGAACAGGTTGATGTCCGGGTAAATGAATTCTACGCCCATATCATCCTGTGCAATCTCCTTAGCCTGCTCTACCTGAGTATCCCATGCTTCCATCTCTGTCTCTGTTGCCTGATGTGCTGCGTCATAGAAAATTTCTTTCTCATCATCACTCAGTCCGTTAAGGAACTTCAGGTTTGCAATCAGAACGTCAGGAATAATCTGGTGCATTGTATAGGAATAATATTTGGCAACCTCACCGTGCTTGTTCTCTGTCAGAGCCAGCTCATTGTTCTCTGCTCCGTCGATAACTCCCTGCTGAATTGCTGTGTATACTTCACCGAAACTCATCGGAGAAGCGGCTGCGCCAAATGCATTCGCCATCTTTACACTTGCCGGGCTCTGCTGAACACGCATCTTCAGACCTTTCAGATCATCCGGTGTGTTGATTGGTTTCTTCGCATAAAAGTTTCTTGATCCAACGTTGAACCATGTCATAACACGAAGTCCTGTATCATCCGTAGACTCATAAACTGTTTCCATATAATCTGTATCATTCATTGATGCGAAATAAGCTTCTTCTGATGTAAAAAGGTATGGCATGCTGAATACTTCATATACATCTGCAAAGATCTCAAGGTTTGGAGTACCTGCTACTACGAAGTCGATCGCACCTGTCTGTGTCAGCTCGATCGCTTTTGTCTGTCCACCGAGGAGCTCATTTGGATAGATCTGAACTTCATATTTATCTCCAAGCTTTTCTTCTATAACTTCTTTGAACTTCTCCATTCCTGTGTACTCCGGATGTGTCTCTGACTGAGACAGAGCAACTCGAATGATTCGTTTTCCCCCATTGATATCTCCTGTTCCGCTGCATCCTCCTGCCAGACCGGCAACAAGACCTGCACAGAGAACAGTGCTGATAATTTTTTTAATCCTGTTTCTCATATCTTCTTCCTTCATTTTTGAATCTTCCGGCGAATGAACTATTTTTGTTACCGTTTTTGTTCACCTGCCGTATTTACACCGTTGTTTGTGTAAGCTCTTACATTTATAAATCAAGTATAACGTGCATTGTACTCGATTGCAAACAATTTCTCGTTTATTTTTTCACAATTTTTGTTCCTTGTTTTTGTAGCTTTTTCACAAAATTGGTTGTTTTTCCATTTTTATATTGACCTTTTTCTGATTTCAGTTTACTTTTTATGTAAGCTCTTACATATTCTGTAAGTAATTACATTTCAAAGCATTACATTTATAAAAAGATTTTTCTATTAATACACATTGGAAGGAGGATCAATAAACCTTTGAAACCATTTATTAAAATCCATCCTGCTGATACAGTCGCAGTTGCGCTGTCTCCTCTTAAGAAAGGAACAGGGATCCAGCTCGACGGTCAGACAGTAACATTAACAGAAGACATCCCACAGGGACATAAATTTGCTTTAACTGATATCGCCGAAGGTGAATCCGTTATTAAATATGGAAATTCCATCGGAGTTGCGAAGACAGATATCGCAAAAGGTTCCTGGATCCATACTCACAATATGAAGACAGGACTTGGTGACCTTCTTACATATACCTATAATAAAGAAACTACTCCTCTCGCCGAAAAGGAAGCACGTTTCTTCAACGGTTACAGAAGAAAGGACGGACGCGCCGGTGTTCGTAATGAGATCTGGATCGTTCCGACTGTCGGATGTGTCAACAATGTGGCACAGGCAATTGAGAAAGGTTCACAGCGTTTTGTAACTGAGAATGTAGAAGGTGTGATCGCATTTACTCATCCATATGGATGTTCCCAGATGGGTGACGATCAGGAGCACACACGTCAGATTCTGGCAGACCTAGTCAACCATCCAAATGCCGGTGGTGTTCTTGTTCTCGGACTCGGCTGTGAAAACAGTAACATCGATGAGTTGAAGAAATACATCGGAGAATATGATCCTGAACGTGTACGTTTCCTTGTTGCACAGGAATGTGAAGATGAAATTGCAGACGGAATCGAAGTTGTTCGCGAGCTTGCCGCTTACGCAGGGCAGTTCCACAGGGAACCGATCAGCTGCAGTGAACTTGTGATCGGTATGAAATGTGGTGGTTCTGACGGATTATCCGGTATCACAGCGAACCCGACAGTCGGTGGATTCTCTGACCGCCTGATCGCTATGGGAGGTTCCACGATCCTTACAGAAGTTCCGGAAATGTTCGGAGCTGAGACATTACTTATGAACCGTTGTGAAAACGAAGCACTTTTCGATAAGACAGTCACTCTGATCAATGACTTTAAAGAGTACTTTAAACGTCACGGACAGACAATCTATGAGAACCCGTCTCCTGGAAATAAGAAGGGTGGAATCTCCACACTGGAAGACAAGTCTCTTGGATGTACACAGAAGTCCGGTACAGCTCCTGTCAAAGGTGTCCTTGCTTACGGTGAACCAGTCTGTACAAAAGGACTCAACCTTTTAAGTGCACCTGGAAATGACCTGGTTGCTGCAACTGCACTGGCTGCATCCGGCGCACACATCATCCTCTTTACTACAGGACGCGGAACACCGTTCGCATGCCTGGTACCGACTGTAAAGATTTCTACAAATAATCTTCTTGCTGAGAAGAAAAAGAACTGGATCGACTTCAACTGTGGTGTCCTCGTTGATGACACACCGGCGGATGAACTTGCAGATCAGCTGCTTGATTTCGTCATTGAAATCGCATCTGGTAAAAAATCAAAATCCGAAGAAGCCGGTTTCCATGACATGGCAATCTTCAAACAGGGTGTAACACTATAAGAATCATTAAAATAGATTTATAGAAAGGACAATACAATTATGAAAAAGCTTTCTTATGAAACTTTAAAAGAACAGAATTATTCCGGATATCTTCTGGAAGATGCACCGGAGCGTGTGCTTCAGTTTGGTGAAGGTAACTTCCTTCGTGCATTCGTTGACTACTTTATCGATGTTATGAATGAAAAGGCTGGATTCAACTCTAAAGTTGTTCTCTGCCAACCGATTGGACCAGGTCTTGCCGACATGATCAATGAGCAGGAAGGACTTTACACACTCTTCTTAAGAGGATTCCAGGACGGACAGGAAGTAAATAAGAAACGTGTAATCTCCTGCGTAAGCCGTTGCCTGAACCCATATGAAGAGTACGAGGCTGTTCTCGAGTGTGCTTCTAACCCTGATTTAAGATTCATCACATGTAACACAACAGAAGCCGGAATCGCATATGACCCATCCTGCCAGTTCACAGATGTTCCGGCAAACTCCTACCCTGGAAAGCTGACACAGTTCTTATACCGTCGTTTCCAGAAGTTCGGTCAGGAAGAAGGAAAAGGGTTCATCATTCTTTCTTGTGAGCTGATCGACAATAACGGAAAAGAACTTGAGAAATGTGTATTAAAATACGCTGAGCAGTGGAACCTCGGTGAAGATTTCATTGCATGGGTTCAGAAGGAAAATACGTTCTGCTCTACACTGGTCGACCGTATTGTAACAGGATATCCAAGAAATGAAGCTGCTGCAATCTGTGAAGAACTTGGCTACGAAGACAATCTGATCGACACCGGAGAGATCTTCGGATTCTGGGTAATTGAAGGACCACAGTCCATCAAGGATGAATTCCCTGTGGACAAAGCCGAGCTTCCGATCCTTATTACAGATAACCACAAACCATACAAACAGCGTAAAGTCCGCATCCTGAACGGAGCTCATACTTCCTTCGTTCTCGGTGCTTACCTTGCAGGACAGGATATCGTAAGAGACTGTATGCATGATGATGTGATCTGCGGATTCATGAACAAGACAATCTATGATGAAATCATCCCGACACTGGATCTTCCAAAGGAAGAACTGCTTGACTTCGCTGCTGCTGTAACAGAGCGTTTCAAAAACCCATTCATTGACCACGCATTACTTGCTATCTCACTGAACTCTACTTCCAAGTGGAAAGCCCGTGTAATGCCTTCACTGAAAGAGTACATCAAACGTAAAGGAACTCTTCCTGAATGCATCACAGCTTCCTTTGCTTTCTATATTGCATTCTTCAATGGTCACACACTGACAGACGAAGGACTTGTAGCAAGCAGAAAAGGAAATGATTACACAGTAAAAGACGACAAAGAAGTTCTTGAATTCTACCTTGCACACAAGGATGATTCTGTAGAAGATCTTGTTCACGCAGTATGCACAAACGAAGCTTTTTGGGGTGAAGATCTGACACAGCTTGAAGGATTCGAGGCTGCTGTATGCAATTACCTGACACAGATCCGTGAAGAAGGAACCTATGCTGTAATGAAATCTCTTTTAAAGGAGGAGAACTAAAATGAACGCTACATTAGAAAAACTTTCACAGTTCGGTATCGTACCGGTTGTTGTTCTTGATGATGCGAAAGACGCAGCTCCGCTTGCAAAAGCTCTTTGCGACGGCGGACTGGCTTGTGCGGAAGTAACATTCCGTACAGCCGCTGCTGAAGAATCCATCCGCATCATGGCAACAGAATATCCTGAGATGGTTGTCGGAGCCGGAACAGTTCTTACAACAGAGCAGGTTGACCGTGCAGTAAATGCCGGAGCAAAATTCATCGTAAGCCCGGGACTCAACCCAAAGGTAGTAAAATACTGTCTTGAGAAAGAAATCCCTGTTACTCCGGGTGTTGTAACACCTAGCGAAATGGAGCAGGCAATCGAGCTTGGTCTTGAAGCTGTTAAATTCTTCCCGGCTGAGCCATCCGGCGGACTTAACATGATCAAAGCTGTTGCAGCGCCTTATACAATGCTGAAGTTCATGCCGACAGGCGGACTCAATCCACAGAATGTTACATCTTACCTTCAGTATGATAAAATCTTCGCCTGTGGCGGAAGCTGGATGGTAAAAGGAAACCTCGTAAAAGAGGGCGCTTTTGATGAGATTACAAGACTTACAAAGGAAGCTGTAGAAATCGTTCGCACTGCGCGGGAGGTGTAAGTCATGGCAAAAATTGTCACATTAGGAGAAATCATGCTCCGTCTCTCCCCTCCGGGGTATCAGCGCTTTGCCCAGGCATCCGACTTTGAGATCAACTACGGCGGTGCCGAGGCAAATGTTGCCGCTTCCCTTGCCCAGTTCGGCAATGATGCTGCGTTCGTTTCCAAGGTTCCTGCCAATGCCATTGGAGACGCAGCTGTAGCAACATTACAAAAACTCGGTGTGGACTGCCATCACATCGTAAGAGGCGGAAACCGTCTTGGAATTTATTTCCTTGAAAACGGAGCCTCCGTCCGCCCATCAAGTGTTGTCTACGACAGAGCAGACTCCGCGATCACAAAAGCAACTGCAGACGAATTTGATTTTGATTCCATCATGGAAGGTGTTGATCTCTTCCATGTGTCCGGAATCACTCCTGTCTTAAGTAAAACAGCTGCAGAACTTACAATGACTGCACTGAAGAAAGCAAAAGAACACGGAGCAACTGTTTCCTTCGATCTGAACTACCGTGCGAAACTTTGGACAGAAGATATCGAAGGGAAACAAAAAATGCTCTCTGAGATGATGCCTTATGTTGATATCTGCTTCGGAAATGCAAGAGATGCTGCCAAATGTCTTGGATATTCCGAAGAAGGTATTGATTTCATCAACGGAGACTATCAAATCTGTGTCGATGAAGAACACATGACCAATGTTCTGAACCACTACGGATTCACTCATCTGATCACAACTCTCCGCAAGAGTATCAGCGCATCCGACAACGGCTGGTCAGGTGCTGTCTGCACAGCAGACGGTCTGTACCACGGACGTAATTACGATCTTCACATCGTAGACCGCGTCGGCGGAGGAGATTCCTTCGCTTCCGGATGCCTGCATGGTATTCTTGCACAGATGGGTGCTGAAAAAGCCTTAGAGTTCGGTCTTGCCGCAGCTGCGATCAAGCACACGATTCCGGGAGACCTGAACTATATCTCTGAAACAGAAGTATTAAATCTCATGAACAGCGACGGAGCCGGCCGCGTCCAGAGATAACTCAGAATGTGTCAAGGCACATTCTGACCCTTATGCCGGCCGCAAAAAGCCATGTTCTGTGGTCGGCATTTTCATCAAATATAAACCAAAATATTAACTTGCCAACAACCATTAAAAACATATAAACATTTTTCCTAAAATTTTTAAATATAACTATAAGAAACCGCACACTATAACAGATGAACGTATCAAGATTTGTTCTCCTGTTATAGTGTGCGGTTCTTTTTTGGGTCTTAACTGGCCTATTTTGCTTATTTCATCGCGTCTTTAATTGCTGTCAGAAGCTCATCATAAGTCTCATATGCCGGAAGTTCCGGGTGATCTGCCTTGATCTGCTCTGTACTGCGGAATAAGAATCCTGCCTTACTTGCCTGGATCATGCCAAGGTCATTGTAGGAATCTCCGCTTGCAATTGTATCGAATCCGATAGACTGCAGTGCTTTCACAGTACTTAACTTAGACTGCTCTACACGCATCTTGAATCCCGTGATCTCGCCATCCTCAGCTACTTCCAGACTGTTGCAGAACAGTGTCGGCCATCCGAGTTTCTCCATCAGTGGTGTTGCAAACTGTGTAAATGTATCACTGATCAGGATTACCTGGCTGAATGTACGGAGCTCATCTAAGAACTCTCTCGCTCCCGGAAGCGGATCGATCTTTGCGATTGTCTCCTGGATCTCTTTCAGTCCGAGACCATGCTCTTTCAGAATTCCAAGTCTCCAATTCATCAGTTTATCATAGTCAGGTTCGTCTCTTGTTGTCTTCTTGAGTTCCGGAATTCCACTCGCCTCTGCGAATGCAATCCAGATCTCCGGTACAAGTACTCCCTCTACATCAAGACATGTTATATACATCGTAATATTCCTCCAACTGTTTCGTTCTCTAATCACTTTATTACTTTACTGTAATGTATTGATTTTAACATATATGCTACATATTTACTACTTATTTTTTTACGACAGTGAAAAAGGAGACCAGATATCTGATCCCCTTTCCCATCTTCTATTACTCCATAATAGGTTTCAGTGCTTCTGCAAGCTTCTCTTTCTCAGCTTCTGCCTCTGCAAGATCTTTACCAAGTGTTGTGTAGTAGATCTTGATCTTCGGCTCTGTTCCGGATGGACGAACGATTACTGTCTCGTTGTTCTCCAGTTTGTAAACAAGTACGTTAGCCTTCGGAAGTCCTGTTTCTTCTGTCTTCTCGTAATCGATCACGCTGGCTACTTTGTATCCTGCGATCTCTTCCAGAGGATTCTTACGAAGATTTTCCATGATTCCTGACATCTTATCCATTCCGCTCAGTCCCGGGAATTCAAAGCTATCGATCTTGTTGAGATAACGTCCGTACTGTGCGTAGATCTCTTCCAGTCTCTGTTTCAGTGAGCTTCCGATGCTTCTGTAGTAAGCGGCCATCTCACAGATCAGCATAGATCCGATGATTGCATCTTTATCACGTACATAAGGTCCTGCAAGGTATCCGTAGCTCTCTTCAAATCCGAAGATAAAACGGTCAACTTCTCCTGCTGCCTCGAGGTTCGCAATCTGATCTCCAATCCATTTGAATCCTGTCAGTACGTTGCGAAGTTCTACTCCGTAATGCTCTGCAACTGCATCTGCAAGTGGTGTAGATACGAGAGATTTCACTGCTACCGGTTTCTCAGGCATTGTGCCTTTCTCGATACGTCCTGCTGCGATGTAGTCAAGAAGAAGAACTCCGACTTCATTTCCTGAAACAAGCTCATAGGATCCGTCCGGGCACTTCATAGCGATTCCTACACGGTCTGCATCTGGGTCTGTTGCAAGCATGAGGTCTGCGCCTGTCTCTTTCGCAAGATTCAGTCCCAGCTCAAGTGCTGCAAAGATCTCTGGGTTCGGGTAGCTGCATGTTGTGAAATATCCATTCGGGTACTCCTGCTCCGGTACGATTGTTACATCTGTGATTCCGATGTCTTTAAGTACACGTGTTACCGGTACTAATCCAGATCCATTCAGTGGGCTGTATACAAGCTTCAGTCCTGCACTCTTACACAGACCCGGACGAACCTGACGGGACTCGATTGCCTCATACAGTGCATCCTTACAGTCATCTCCTACGAAACGGATCAGACCTTCTTCAACTCCCTGAGCGAAAGACATATACTTCGCACCTGTAAGTACATCTGTCTTCTGGATCTCTTCGTATACGATTGCTGCTGCATCATCTGTCATCTGGCATCCATCCGGTCCGTATGCCTTATATCCGTTATACTTCGCCGGGTTGTGGGATGCTGTTACCATAACACCTGCGTTACAGTTATAATAACGTGTTGCAAATGAAAGTGCCGGTACCGGCATCAGAGCATCGTAAATTCTTACTTTAATTCCGTTCGCTGCAAGAACTCCTGCTGCTGTCTTCGCAAACACATCACTCTTGAGACGGCTGTCGTAACTGATCGCTACTGTCTGTGTACCGCCCTGTGTCTTTACCCAGTTGGCAAGTCCTTGTGTAGCCTGACGAACAACGTAGATATTCATTCTGTTTGTTCCTGCTCCAAGAACACCACGAAGTCCGGCTGTTCCAAACTTCAGCGCAACTGCGAAACGCTCCTTGATCTCATCATCATTTCCCTCGATTTTTGCTAATTCAGGCATCAGATCTGCGTCTTCCAGGTCTGCTGTCATCCAGCGCTTATACTCTTCCTGATACATCTTAATCACTCCTATTATTTACTTAAAATGTAAAATTATTGCAATTCAGCCATACAACGTAAGACCGTCAGTTTATGACCACTTCGTTGTATGGCTGAACTGTTTCTAAACTTTACAAGTCTAGTCATATTATACCATGCAGGTAGATTTACAGCAAGATTACTTGTCTATTTTAACAAGCATTTTCCATTACATAGAAATAATTCCCAATACATTTGCAATAGAACTCAATAATATAATAATCAGGCAGATTGGTGCCAGATATTTCATAAAGAACATATATAATTTCTTTCTCTTAAATGCAGATGACTGCTCAATCTCTCTTGCGATTCTGTCAAATCCAACGGTACGAACGATCAGGAAACAGGTTGCAAGTGCTGCAAGCGGCATCATCACGGAATTTGTCAGGAAATCGAAGAAGTCCAGACATGCCATTCCGAAAATCTGAATAAAGCTCAGTACTCCATATCCCATAGAGGATAAGGTTCCGATTATAAGCATAACAGCAGCCATAAGGATACAGCATTTCGGTCTGCTCCAATGTAGTTCATCCTGGAAGGTAGATACGCTTGTCTCCAAGAGTGAAATTGCACTTGTCACTGCTGCAAGAAGTACCAATACGAAGAACAGGATACCTGCCAGTCTTCCAACTCCCATACTTGCGAATACCTTCGGAAGTGTGATGAACATCAGAGACGGTCCTGCCTGCAGATCGTCCGGGTTTCCACCGGAAAATGCAAATACAGCCGGAATGATCATAAGTCCTGCGAGCATTGCAATCGCTGTATCGAAAATCTCAACCTGTGTTGTACTCTTCTCAAGGTCAACGTCTTTCCCAATATAAGAACCGTATGTATACAAAATTCCCATCGCAATTGAGAGGGAGTAGAACATCTGTCCCATTGCCGCAACAACCGTCATCGCTGAAAAGTGCTTCGGATTCGGAATCAGGAAGTACTTCACACCTTCGATTGCTCCCGGTCTTGTTACCGAATAAATCGCTACGATAACCGCAAGGATAACAAGGATTGGCATCATAATCTTAGATACACGCTCTATACCATTCTCTACACCTGCCAGAATAACGCAGAATACAAGAATAGCAAACACAATGAACCATGCTTCTACCTGAAAAGAATCTGAAATAAATTTTGTAAAATATCCATCCTGTGCAACGATCTGCACATTTCCTTTCAAATACTCTGCAAGATACTTGATAACCCAGCCACCGATTGAACTATAATACGGCACGATCAGCATTGGGATGATTGCATTGAGCCATCCGCCAATCTTAAATGATTTTGTCTTACCGAATGTCTGAAAAGCTCCAACCGGGCTTTTTCTTGTCATTCTTCCAAGTGCTGTCTCTGACATGATCAAAACATATCCAAAAGATACGGTCAGAACCAGATAAACGAGAAGGAAGATTCCTCCTCCATATTTCGCAGCCAGATACGGAAATCTCCAGATATTTCCCAGTCCAACCGCAGAACCTGCGACAGCGAGCACATATCCGATCTTCCCCGAAAAGCTTGCTCTCTGCCCTGATTGTCCTTTATCACTCATAAATTGCCTCCCATCACATAACAGTCTGTACTGTTATTTTCCTATCTTTTTTATAGCCTATACTGCTCTATTTTACCATTCACAATCATGAATAGCAACAAAAAAGAGCATCGACAGCGTTTTTTTCAACACATTTGAAATGCTATCTCAGCTCATTTTTATTAGTTTTTATAATTTTCCTTCTTTTTCCGCTCTTTCAAGTAATTTCTCAATTCCCTTGTTCCACGTTCCGATCTTCACTCCGGCGTTGATCACCCGCTTACATTTCCCCATTGTCTCAAATGCTTTCTGAAGTGTTTCTTCCCGAATCTCCTCAAACGGTTCTTCCGTGATCACATCTGCTGCAAGTAATCTGGCCAGCTGATAATCCATGTCATTTTCATACAAAATACCTGCCGCAAACGGGATGTGCTCCTTCTGGAGTCTGCGGTAAACCGGGATTCCGGTTCCGCCGGAAGAGATCACGAACACTTTCGGCTCGCCCTCCGGTGCCGGAAGCTCAATACTTCCAAAGAGCGGATCAAAATATCCATTATTAATCCCATATAAATCTCGGATAATCTCTTCTGTAAATACATCTTCCGGGCTTCCGTAATGTGAGATTGTCTCGCCTTTGACACAGATGATCTTATCCGAAATTTTCTGTGCCAGATCGATTTCATGAAGAGACATGATTACTGTAATCTTCTTCTGCCGCGCCATCCGTTCAAGGATAGATAACAGCTCCAGCTTATATTTCACATCCAGGAATGAGGTTGGCTCATCCAGAACGATCACATCCGGGTCCTGACAGATTGCTCTCGCCAGCAGAACGCGCTGCTTCTGTCCGTCACTAATCGCATTAAAATCACGGTTGCCGAGCTCCTGCGCATGCACCGCCTGCATCGCCTCTTCCACCAGACATTCATCTTCCTGCGTCAGAATCCCAAGTCGTCCTGTGTAAGGATAACGTCCGGTCGCCACAATATCATGACAAGTCATCAACTCTGTCTTGATCCGATCCGTCAACACGACCGCCATCTTAGACGCAAGCTCTTTGTACGGCAGTTTCAAAAGAGAAGTATCGTCAAAAAATACATTTCCTCCAACGACTTTCAGCTGTCTTGTAATACTTTTCAAAATCGTTGACTTTCCTGAACCATTCGGCCCGATCAAAGTCACGATCTCCCCCTTGTTGATCTCGATATTAATATCACGGATCAGGGAGTTTCCATTATAACCTACCGACAGGTCTTTCATTTGAAAATAATAATCTGCCATCTTATTTTCTTCCTCCCTTCGGTATCATCATATAGATAACGATCGGTGCACCCAGAATAGAAGTCACCGTACTGATATTCAATTCCACCGGTGCCAGTGCCATTCGTGCGATCAAGTCACAGATCATGCAGAACACAGCTCCCATAAAGAACGTTCCCGGTATGACCACGATCGGTTTTGACGTTCCAAATGCTTTCCTTGCAAGAAATGGAACTGCGATTCCCACGAAGGAAATCGGTCCGGCAAATGCAGTCACACACGCAGACAGAATACTCGAAAGCAAAATCAAGATCACACGAAATGTCTTAATATTCACGCCCATGCTCTGCGCGTATGCTTCTCCCAGCTGATACGCACTGATCGGCTTAGATAAGAAAAATGTAAACAGTACCGCAAATCCGACAACCACTGCTGCCACACGAATATTGCTCCAGCTCATTCCGGAAAAACTTCCCTGTGACCATCCGTGCAGATTCACAATATCAGAATCATCCGCAAATGTCACAACAAAATCCGTGATAGCCGAACAGATATATCCGATCATGATCCCCCCAACAAGAAGAGACGCCATATGCTGCACTTTTTTCGACATCAGAAGGATAAATCCCGTCGAGATCAGCGACCCGATAAATGCTGCAAGAATCAGTGTATACGAAGAAAATCTTCCGATATATTTCAAATACACGATCATTGTAAGTGCCACGACCATTTTCGCTCCGGAAGAAATTCCGAGAACGAAAGGTCCGGCAATAGGATTAGAAAAAAATGTCTGCAGCAAAAAGCCCGAAAGAGACAATGCACCACCAAGCAGCGCTGCCATCAGAATTCTCGGAAGACGGATCTTCCATATAATATTGTACTCTGTCGCCGCTCCTTCTTTCAGAAAGAGAATGCGCAGAATCTTAGGCACCGGAATATGAACATTTCCGGTATTGATATTTAGCACTGTCACAACACAAAATACTGCTGCAAGAATCAGAAATACCGCTGTGTATCTTGTACGCCGTCTGAAATTTTCCTGATGAAAACTTGTCTGCTCCATTCTTCTACTCCATCTTTTCAAGAAATGTCATCTGAGATGCATCACCGTCTGTCAGCATCAGATGCATATCTTTGATCAGCTCTCCGACTGTATCTGTTGCCTGATATAAGTTCTTTCCGGTATACCAGACATTTCCGTCTTTCACCGCCTTGAATTCAGAGAACAATTCATTCTTTGCTTCCAACTCACTGATACTATTTATCTGTCCGTCGATCGTCCCGTTGTAGATCAGATAATCTGCATCTACAGCAGTCGCATAGAATTCTTCCATCGTCAGTTTAACAGATGGTGCGTTGCTGTCCGGATTCTTCAGATCTTTGAACGCATATCTTCCACCTGCGATTTCGATCATTGACGGAATATAATCGTCAGATTTTCTCACAACGATTGAACCATCTGTACTCACATAGAAATAAGCAACCGTCTTTTCCGTGTTCTCGAATCCTTTCAGTTCCTCGATCACATGAGCCTGCTGGTCAAAAAATGTATCCGCTTCTTCCTCTTTATTCAGAAGCGCCCCATAAAGCTTGATCCACTCGGTTCTTCCAAGCGGATGTGACTCATAACTGGAGTAGTCTACAAATACCGGAATCCCAAGATCTTCGATCATTTCCTGTACCTTCGGTGTATGAAGGATCATCGTTGATTCGATTGCCAGATCACAGTCTCCGTCAACGAGAGTCTCATAATCCGGTTCGCTGTATTTTCCCGCAAATGTCATCGCTCCGGATTCCATTGCTTCCTTTGCACTCTCTACATACCAGCCGGAAGCCTCAAGCCCAGAGAATTTCACCTTGTCAATTCCGCCGATTGCATCAAACAGAGACATGGATGCTGTCGCCGCCATATAAATATTCTCTGTCGGCTGCCGGATCACAACAATATCATCCGCCAGATTTTCCGGTTCTTCTTCACCTTCCGGAACGATCAGATATTGCTTATCTTCATGGACATCGATCAACTTATATCCATCCTTATAATAGTATACATCGAATTCTGTCGCGTAAGTCAGATCCATTGTAGATTCATAGGTAAGCCCTTCGATTTCCGGTGCTTTTTTTGTCTTGTCGGCTGCATCTTTGGTCTTATCCTTTGTTACATCTGTACCTGCTGAATTATTACCGCTGTTTCCACCGGAGGCTGCGGTAGAACCGCAGCCTCCAAGCAGAAGTGCAGCTGAAAGCATGAACGCTGTGATTCTGCATCTTCTTATCTTCATTCTATTTTTCTCTCCTATTTCTCTGCCGCTGCTACTGCCGCATTAAACTTTTCGTTCGTCAGCTCTTCACATCCGTAGAGAACACCGTAAACCTTGATCCACTCCTGCTTTCCAAGTTCTGTCTTTTCCTCGGAAGAACGATCAACAAAAACCGGAATACCAAGCATTGCAAGCTTTTCTGTCAGCTCTTCGAACTGTTCCGTCTTCTCTTCTACTGTCAGAGTCTCTTTTGTATCTTTACTGTCTTTATCTGCTATTTTGTCAGTATCTTTCGCTGCATTTTCCTCAGAATCTTCTCTTGGAAGAATATCTCCTGTAAACAAAGCAAGATTCACTTCACTCTTCACAAGGTTCTTCAACTTCAGCTTGTCCGCTGTTCCTGCATATGCAACTTCAGCATTCTTCTCTCCGTCTTTTGCTTTCATCTTATCAGCAATCTCGGATACTGTACAGTCTTTGCTCTTCATTCCAACTGCCGCAACATTGTCAAGAAGATCGAGATCTTTCATCGTATTCAGAATCTCATCAGACTCTGCATAAGTATGATCCACAGGTTTCTTCACAATGATCATATCCTGCTCAAGACCAACCGGAACTTCCACATCCTCCGGAACGATCAGATATTTCACAACATTTCCTTTGTAAAGCTCTGCTGCCAGATCCTGTTCGCTTGTGCCGTTGTTATCCGAAGCTGCGGATTCCTCGACAGAAGCATCTGACTTGCTGTCGGTATCAGATTTCTTGGTATCTGCTGACTTTGCATCCTCAGATCTGTTAATTGTGACAGATGCAACTTTTTTCTTAGAAGATTTTTCTGAGTCCGAATTATCCGCTTCTGATTTCTTATCCTCTGCTTTCTCAGGATCTCTTGCTGTGTCCTTCGTCATATCAATTTCAAGAAGTACGATTCCCTGATCATAATGATAAATCTTGAAATATTCTGCATAGTCAAGCTTTGTCTCTGACTGATATTCCAAACCAATGATTTCTGGTGCTTTTTCATCCAGCTTCTGGTTACTGCTTGTTGAAACATCTGTTCCGTTTGCAGATGTTCCTCCATTCGCCGCTGCAAGATAAATGAAAATCGTATATTCTATCTCATGTGCGACAGACATTTTATCTGTCATTCCAATAATCTTATTGTTCTGATTCAACGCAACCGGGATAACAGCTGTCGCAGAGCCACCACCCTTTGTTGTGTAATACTTATTTCCGTTCGCTTTCACATACTGATAATGATCACTGCTGAACACAAGCGTTGCATAAGCCTGTCCGTTCTTGATCGTTACTTTATTACAAGTAATCTGAACCTTACCTGTTCCACCGGACCAGGTAAAACGATCCGGAGTATATACACCGTCTTTCAGTGTTGTTACACTGTCTACATGAGAAGTAGAGCCACTTGTGTCGGATTCGTATTTTGATACATTATCTGCTTTTCCATCATTTCCATCTGTTTTTCCTGAATTAGTTCCAGATACAGAACCGCCTGGGAAAGCAGAATTGTTTGTTCCTGTATTACCTGTATTGTTGGAACCACCAGTAGTTCCGGAATTTCCTGTGTTTCCGTTGTTTCCGGAATCACCTTTATTCTCAGAATCTGTAGAATTAAGATCGGCAATCTTCTTCATTGTCTCTGACCGGAAAGTCAGTGTTCTGTCATACCAGATTCCTTTTTTAATGGAATAGGCTGCTACTGCGATTTCCTTATCCAACGCTTCTACCGGAACAGTATAAGTATATTTTCCTTCTTCATTCACCTGATATGGAATCCAGGATGACTGATCTGCACTTGCAGCCTCTTCCTTTGTTCCCATATACAGATAGCCGTAACCGGTTCCGCTTAATGTAAGCACGGCACTCATTTTTCCGTCTTTTGCTGTCAGGATACAATCCACTACTTTAAACATGGAAGAACTGGAAGTTACGTCCATGCTGTAGATTCCGTTTGCTACTGTTGCTTCCGGTGTCGGTGTTGGAGTTGGTGTCGGATCCGGTGTTGAAGTTTCTCCCGGATTCGGAATGTACATCCATAAGTACTGTTTGTCATACCAGGTCTGATCTTTTGACTTTCTCAAAGATACCGGAATTGTCTGACCTGCTTTTTCTTTCGGCACATTGAAATGAAATGTCCATGCACCTTCTTCATCCTTTGTTCCTTCTATAATAGATGCTTTCAACAAGTCATCTTTTGAACCAAGATATAGCGCATCAAATCCTGTGTTGTTTGTCTTGATCGTAATATCAAGTTCGCCATCCTTTTCAACAACTGTTGATTCACTGACCTTGAACATCTTGAACTCTTCAGCGTCTTCTTTTACTACTTTCACAGATTCTCCTGTTACAGAAGGAGCCTCCTGCAATGGCGGAAGTTCCGGTTCCGGAGTATTCGTAGAATCGTTAGAATCCGTAGAAGGTTCTGACTTGCCTGTCTTATCTTTTATCTGTGTATCCTTGTTATCAGTTTTTTCGTCCGCAACCTGATCTGAGACAGTTGTGCCTGGATTTTTCCCGGTGGTTTCTGTATCTTTCTCTTCTGAGTTATTTTCTAAGTTGTTTTCTGAATTATTTTCTGAGTTATTCTCTAAATTTGGTTTTGTTTCTGCTTCGATTGAATTCTGATTATCTGATTTATCCGAAGAATTATCAACTTTATCAGATTCCTCTGTCTGATCTTCTTTTGTTAAATCGTCATTTCTTTTATCTTCTTTAACATTTCCCGCATCTTCTATCTGACTTTCATCTTGTTTCTTATCTTGACCAGGCTCTTCCGCCTCAACAGATTCCTGTAAATTTGTCTCATACTGCTGCTCATTTTCTGCCGCATATGTTCTTGTATAAGACAATGGTGAAATCATCATAGAACCGGTCAGCATAAGCGCAAGCCATCTGCTCTTATTTTTCATTTCTTTTTTGTCTCCTCATAAGTTGTGAATTATAAAACACGGAAAATGGATAGAATTATCCTGAATCGAATGAATGATTTTTTCGGTACAATCAATTACTCGTGATCTGGAATTCGTATATTCCCCGCACCAGCGGCCGGCAGGTTTCCTGACTTACAGATCTTCTATACAGAACACCTTCCCGGTCTCCCAGTGGATGTGCGGACTCTCCACACTTGTCTGTATAGGAGCGGTCTTCTGAAATCTAATTTCTAAGAAGACCGCATCTCTGCTCACAGTGACGAGTTCGTACAGGTCTTGCACCTGTTTCCCTTTTACCTGTTTCGATCAGGGATGTGGATAAACATTCCCTGATCAAACAGCACCGAACGCTATTATTTCTGACTAACTATAACATTTCATTATATTGAAGTCAACTAGCAAAGTCTAGCCAAAACAAAACCTCCTAAAAACTTAAAATTTAAATAGGACTTCAGATTGCTCCAAAGTCCTTTTCTGTCCCATATACCTTACAGATTATTTATAGTTCCTCTCCATTTGTTCTGATTACATTCTGATACCAATAAAATGAATCTTTCTTTGAACGCGCAAGTGTTCCTGTTCCATCATCATACTTATCTACATAAATAAATCCATAGCGTTTTGCCATTTCACCGGTGGATGCACTTACAAGATCTATACATCCCCATGGAGTATATCCTCTAAGATCTACTCCATCAGCCACAGCTTCTCTCATCTGCTCTATATGTTTTTTCAAATAATCAACACGATAACTGTCATGAATACTTCCATCTGCTTCTTTTACATCCTTTGCGCCAAGACCATTTTCTACTACCATGATCGGGATTCGATATCTGTCATAAATTTCATTCAATGTATATCTTAATCCTTTCGGATCAATCTGCCATCCCCAATCACTTGCCTCTAAATAAGGATTCTTAAGTCCTGCCACAATATTTCCTTCTACTGCTTTAGCAATACCTGTTGCATTTCCGACACAGTTACTCATGTAGTAACTTAATGTATAAAAATCAACAACACCCTCTTTTAACAGAATATCGTCACCAGGTTCTTTCTTGATCTGAATATCATTTTCTTCAAAGAAGCGTTCTGCATATGCCGGATACTCACCTCTCACCTGGATATCAGAACAGAACCAATTTATCATACGCATCTGTTTCTGTGCTTCAAGAATATCCTCTGGATGACAGGTGCTTGGATACATTGTGATAAAGCAGATCATATTTCCCATCTTAAATTGCGGATATTTCTCATGTGCTAATTTTACTGCCTTTGCACTTGCTATAAACTGATGATGCAATGCCTGATAACGAACCTGTGGCTCATCTTTTACTCCCATCAATGTTCCATAGTAGTCTTTGATCGTGCCAAGCGACAAAGTTGCCCCCATCACCATGGTACCTGCATTAATCTCATTAAATGTTAGCCAATATTTAACTTTATCCTGATATCTTTCAAAAACAGTCTCACAGTATCTCACATAACAATCTATACATTCTCTGCTTTCCCAACCATTATATTTTTCAACCAGACCATACGGCATCTCATAATGTGAAATGGTAACAAGTGGTTTAATACCATATTTCAAACATTCATCAAATACTGCATCATAAAACTCCAGTCCTTTTTCATTCGGTGTTTCCTCCAGTCCTGTCGGAAAAATTCTTGTCCATGCAATAGACATTCGGAAAGTTTTGAATCCCATTTCTGCAAATAATGCAATATCTTCTTTATAATGATGATAAAAATCTGTTGCCTCATGGCTGGGATATAATGTTCCTTCTTCAAACCCATCTGTGATTCGCTTTGGAATCGTATGTGTTCCATTTGTACATAAATCTGGAATAGCAACTCCTTTTCCATCTACATCCCATGCACCTTCATACTGATTTGCGGCTGTCGCTCCGCCCCATAAAAAATCTTTTCGAAAAGTCTTCATCCATTCTTCTCCTCGTATTTATATTGTCTGCGTTGCTCTTTTAAAAACAATATGTTAACAATAAGAAAATACTCTTATTTTTTAACATAGAGCGGACGCCCTGAACCTCGGAAATGGAATTTGTCCCATTTCCGAGGTTTCCACAGGACAAATGGACGCCACCACTCATCTTATTCGATTGTTTTCTTTCCAACCGTTGCCATCAGAGCCACAGCAACCACAAAGCTCACAATACATCCCACAATTGCCGCTACAACCGTTGAGTCAAACCCGGTTGCCGGATTGATGACCTGAATCCATCCAAAGATTCCATTTGCTCCCATTGTATACTGTTTTACACCTGCTGCTCCGCAGATTGCACCGCCGACGCCGGATGCGACGGATGCAAGAATGAATGCCATTTTATTCTGTAATGTCACTCCGTAAATTGCCGGCTCCGTAATTCCGAACAATCCGGAAATCACTGCCGGTGCACATACATTTTTCAACTTTTTGTTCTTCGTCTTCAGCATGATTACAAGCACGACTCCAATCTGTGCAAATGCAGAGCACATTCCTGTGATTGTTACCGGGTCATATCCAAGGGTTGCAAAGTTATTGATACAGATTGCAATAAATCCCCAGTGAATTCCAAAAATAACGCAAAACTGAATCGCTACACCGTAAATCAAGCCACCTATCAGTGAATTCAAGCCAAAGATCCAGGAAACTGCCGCACCAAGTAAATCACTGACTACAGCTACAACAGGTCCTACTACAATAAATCCAAGCACTACACTGATTACCAGCGTCAGACATGGCGTCATAAAGGAACTGATCAGACTCGGCATATATTTCTCTAATAATTTTTCTATTTTAGAAGACACATAGCAGATAATGATTACCGGGAATACAGTACTAGAATAATCTCTCAGCATTACCGGAATTCCACAGAATGTCGCATAAATATCAGACTGGAATATGGTTCCTGAAAATACAGTAGAAACCGCATCTCCTGCCATCAACGTGGAAATCGTAGGATATACAAGGATCAGACCAATCGTCATTCCTACAAATGGGGTGCCACCAAATTTCTTCATGGATGTGTATCCAATATAAACCGGCATAAAATAAAAGAAGGAATTACCGATCATATACAGAATCTGATACGTTCCGGAAGCTGCATCCAACACACCTGCTGTTGTCAGAAGTACGAGAATACCCTTTAAGAATCCGGTTGCCATCATGATTCCAAGAACCGGAGCAAAGATTCCAGAGATCATATCGATCAGACTGCTTTTCACTTTCTTGTCTTTCATCTCTGCTTTCATTTCGGAAGCATCTTTCATATCATCTGCCTCTACTTCTTCTTTTTCTTCTCTTCCGATATAAGACATAAATTCTTTGTATACAGCATTCACATGTGGACCAATCACGATCTGCTGCTGTCCACTTAATTTGATTACCTTCAGAACTCCATCCATCTGATTTAGTGCATCTTCATTCAATTTACTATCGTCTTTTAATCTTAAGCGAAGTCTGGTCGCACAATGTACTGCATCCTGAATGTTATCTGTGCCTCCGACATTCTCTAGGATTCCCTGGATTAATTTTTCATATTTCATCATCACTTCATTCCTTCTATTACTTTTTCTTCGTGCTCTTTCATGTTGATTTCCTGTTTTGCTGCTCCATCAAGAATCAAATGAGCTTGGCCGTCTCTTTGTGCTTTCAACTGCACTTTTTCTATTTTTCCATTTTTCCAGTTCATGCTTAAGAGGAAACCTTTTTTCAGGCGGATTCCTTCCAGTGTTCCATCCGGAAATGTCTTTGGAATCGCCGGAAGAAGATAAACTTCATCTCCGTAATCCTGTACCAACATTTCCAATAAACCACAGGCTCCACCAAAATTTCCATCAATCTGGAACGGCGGATGGTTGTCAAAAAGGTTATCCAACGTTGCATTTTTCAAAAGCTCTTTCAAATGCTTCCAAGCATTCTCCCCATCCCACAATCTCGCATAGAACAAGATGATCCATGCCTTGCTCCAACCTGTGTGACCGCCTCCATTTTCCAGTCTGCGCTCCAATGTCACCTTTGCAGCCTTCGCAAGTTCCGGTGTCTGATCCATTCGAATCTGATTTCCCGGATACAGACCAAACAGTTGAGAAATGTGCCGGTGTCCCGGATCTACTTCGTCATAATCCTTCTGCCATTCCTGGATTTGACCATATTTTCCAACTTTCAGTCCCGGCATTCCTTTCAACCTCTGATAAACCTCTCCCGAGATATCGTCTTGCAAGTCACAGGATTCACAGATTCTTAAATATCCCTGAAATAGTTCTGTGAGAATTTCCAGATCCATGGTTGATCCAATGCATAACGTTCCGTATTCACCGGTTTCACTTTGATACAGATTTTCTGGAGAGGACGATGGGCCTGTGACCCAGTTTCCATTTTCGTCTTTCACCATATAATCCAAGAAGAACAATACTGCATCTCTTAAAATCTCAAAATATTCTTCTATAAATTTCTGATCTTTCGTGTATTCATAATGTTGGATTAGATGCAGGCACAGCCATGCTCCACCCATTGGCCATATCGTAGCCGACATGTTGTTATCCTGCGGTGCGCAATCTCCCCAGATATCGGTGTTATGATGACAGCAGAAACCTCTTGCGCCATACATTTCTTGGGCTACTTTTTTTCCATGCGGATACATTTTCTTCAAATGCTTCAGCAACGCCATATGAAGTTCTGACAGACCACTCTTTTCTGCCATCCAGTAGTTCATCTGCGTATTTATGTTGATCGTATATTTTGATCCCCAGGATGGACTAAATTCTTCATTCCAGATTCCCTGCAGATTTGCCGGAAGACTGTCTGGTCTGCTGGAACTGATCAGAAGATATCTTCCATAGTCATAGTAGGTGTTGATCAGTCCATCATCCTCCTCTCCCTGACGTAGCCGTTCCAGTCTTTCCGGAATCGGAAGTTCGGATTTCTTTTCGTCCTGCTCCAACACCAACCTGCAAGTATCAAACCATTTTTTATACTCCTGCTCATGCTCCTTTTTCAATGCTTCATAGTCTTTCAGCACAGCCTGACTCAGCACTTCCCGACACCATTTCCGTGGATCTTCTGACCGATAAGAAGTTCTCGCCGTCACATATAGAATCACTTCTTCTGCATCTTCTACAACGATTCTTCCTCCCATGCGGTACTGTCTTCCACCGAAACTCTCCACTTTTGCCGCAAGTACAAAATCAATTCCTTTTCTTCCTCCCTGACCTCCAAAGAGATAGATAGAGTCGTCCCCCTCCCCAGATAATCCGTCGCAGTAAGAGGCACCTCTTCCGTGACGATTATCTTTTCTTGTCAGCTCAAACTGCAGATTCAATTTTTCTGATTGCTCCGTTTGAATCCTGTAGACCAACACATTTGCCGACACCGATGTAAAGAATTCTCTTTTTTGCCATTGCCTATTCTTTTGAAACGCTACGCTTCCCAGTGCCGTATCAAGATCCAGTTTTCGACAATAATTCTCAAGTTCTGGTTTTTCCGTCACAACCATCGGAAAAACGTCATTTACATAGATTACTTTCTGTTTTTCCTTTTCATTTGCGAAATGGATCCATACGTCGCCAAGCGTCTGGTAATGTGTCATGTGCGGATAAGTCGCATACATGCTCTGTTCTGCCAGTTTTTGTGCTTTTCTGATCTCACCATTCTTCAGAAGCGTTCTCACTTCTTCCAGATGAGACCTGGCATCCGGATTTACTCTCTCCCGAAATCCACCCGACCAGACAGAGTCTTCATTTACCTGAATTCGTTCTGTTCTAGTTCCACCAAATATCATTGCCCCAAGCATTCCATTTCCTGTCGGCAGTGCCTCATTCCAGTTTTTCGCTTCTTTTTGGTATAAAAGCTCGCTCATATTCACCTCTCCTTCCTTTCGTATGAACGCATTTTATCACAAAAAAAAAAAATTTCCGGAAGATTTTCCATTTTGGAAACCTGCTTCTGAAAATTCTTTTTATTTCCTTTTCATTTCCTTCTAATTCTTATCTGGCAAACCATATACCTGCTGATAACGAAACGCAATCTGCTCAATCAAAAGCTGATATAGCACTGGATGATTCTGCACACGATCTGAATAATTCATATGAATGCATAGATCAATTCCCGGTTGACGCGCCATTTTCTTATTTGATGTAATAAGAACCGTTTTCGCTTCACATTTCGTAAAATCGATTTTATCATCGACCAATATCCCTTCCGGCTTCCCCAGCAAATATCCTCCCCTGTTTGAAAATATGATCAACAATGTCTCTTTGTCAGCCTGCTTAATATACTTGATCTGTTCCTGAAAAACCGAGGTTGTAAAGACATATTTGTGATAAAACATCATCTTATAACTCAGGTTCGATGCTGCTGCCTCGGAGTATCCCATTCCAAATGCTGCAATCTTCTTATAATCATGGAGATATGAAACGAATTCATCAATTTGAGAAATATCTGCTTTTTCAAATAATAATTCGATATCTTTAGAAAGGACATCCAGATACTGCTTCACTCCATTTTTACAAAGATAATCCGTAATATTGATCGTGCTCTGATCTTTTGTATAGTACAGCCGTCCCTCTTCCAGTTCTCCACTCCACTTAAAGTCAAGAAAATCTTCAAACCCAAGCTTTCTCACAAACTTTGATATTTTAGACTTCGAAACATTACAAAGTTCTGCAATTTCATTGATGGAATAATCGGAAAGCGTTTCAATGTGTTCCAACATCACTTTTGCAATATAATATTCTGTACTCTCTGTCTTTTCTGTTCTGATATAATTTGACAATCTTGAAAATAACTGATGCATTTCTTTTCATCCCCCTGTTCTTTCCACACACGATTCTTCCGACTCTGATGTTTTTATTTTAGCAAGATTATCCGCTCCCTGCAACACACTACCAGTTTTCTGAACGACAGCGGACACGAAACCCACGTTGCCGGAATTCTCGCCGGAAGTGGGCTTCTTTCTTTTGGTCTCTATGCCGGGATTGCACCCACTTCTAGTCTCCTAATCAGTAAAGTTCTGGATTGGAAGCATGGTTCCCGGGCACAGCCGGTGGACTTTCCATCTGTGGCTGCCTCTTCGGTGACTACAATCCTTCTGGAAGACCTGCAAATGGGAGCACGCATAGCGGACGCTTTGTCTCACGTTATCTCGACTGCCCGAATGAAGCACTTTTTCCTTTCGGATATGGTTTATCCTATCATAAGGCAGAATATTCTAATCTTACACTTAACCGGACAAAGATTTCAAAATCCGCTGATGATTCTATACAGGTATCCGTCACAGTAACAAACACCAGTGAAACTTCCGGAACTGAAACTGTTCAATTATATCTCAGGGACTTAGTTGGAAGCGTTGTAAGACCAATTCTTGAGCTGAAAGACTTCAAACAAATTTACTTAGGTGCTCATGAAACACAAAAAGTCACCTTTACAATTACTGAGGAAATGCTTCGCTTTTATACAAAAGATTATACTTATCAGAGCGAACCGGGCAATTTCAAAGTATTTGTCGGACCGAATAGTGCTGAATTACTGGAAGCAGATTTTTCACTGACTATCTAGCAATCTTTTATTTAGATAGCCACATAATTAATTAAACATAAAAAATGGATGAAAGTATGTATCGTATATAATACCATGGCTCTCATCCATTTTTTCTTCATTATTCCGCCTTCACAGCCCAGCGCATCTTCGTAGATCTTGCTCTTCCGTTCTGCGCACATTCCTGTGCTGACGGACGTACAACATCTCTCGCATATTCGGAATAGATTCCTTCTTTATATCCTGCTTTGAGTGCTTTCTTTACAAGCTTGTCCTCTCCGGAATGGAAGGTGAGAATTGCCACTCTTCCACCCGGTTTCAACGCTCCCGGAAGCTTCTCCATAAATTCATAAAGCACTTCGAACTCATTATTGACATCAATACGAAGTGCCTGGAATGTTCTCTGGCAAGTCTTTTTGATAATGTCCTTCTTTTCTTTATTATTCGGAAGAAAATCTAAAGTCTTCTCGATGACATTTCTAAGCTTTGTTGTTGTATCGATACGATTGCCTCTGCGAATCTCATTTGTAATTGCTTTCGCCAGCTCTTCGCAGTATGGCTCATCTGAATTTTCGTAAAGCATTCCTGCGAGCTCTTCCTCAGAAATGTTATCAAGGCGCTCTGCTGCGCTGATTCCCTTCTCCTGGTTCAGTCGCAAATCCAGCGGTCCGTCAACTTTGAAGGAAAATCCTCTCTTCGGATTGTCGATCTGCATAGAGGAAACTCCGAGATCCGCAAGGATAAAATCAAATCCTCCCACTTCTTTTGCAATCTCATCAATTGTACAGAAGTTCTGCAGACGGATACTTAAAATGTCTTCTCCAAATCCCTGATCTGCCAGACGTTTTCTTGTCTTCGCAGACTCTTCCGGGTCAACATCTGTTGCATAGATGTGCCCCTCACCTTTCAGACATTCCAGCATTGCTTTCGTATGTCCACCGTATCCGAGTGTCGCGTCGAATCCTGTCTCACCCGGCTGGATTTTCAGGAAATCCAGGATCTCATTTACCATGATGGAAATGTGCATTCCGGCAGGAGTATTTCCCTTCTGGATTACATGCGCGATTGTATCCTTGTATTTCTCCGGCTGTAACTCTTTATATTTCTCCTCGAATTTCTTCGGGTATTTTCCTTTATATCTCACACGACGCTTGTGCGGTGTCTGTGATTCTTGTATGTTCTGATTGTTCTGTTCGCTCATTTCGCTCTCCTGTTCTTATCTTTACAACGTATGTACAGTATATCATGAAAGTTATTCACAATATACCATGAACTTTAAAATGTTTTCCACATAAGTCTTCATATTTTTCACCTATTCACATTTCTTTACCGGAACCTGCAATAGATTCGCTATTTTATCCGGCTGCATATCTTACTGCCACGTTCATCACTCCGGCAAGCATCATCACAACCACCGGATTCAGTTTTGTCTTACGAAGCAGTAACAGACAGAGTCCAAAGATCACCACCATAGACCATTTTGTCGCCGCAAACTGCACAATTCCATCTGTCCAAAATGCAGTGTGCAAAATTGCGATTCCTGCGGAGGCGATCAGTGCGACAACTGCCGGTCTTAAGGATTCCAGCACGCTTTGGAACATTTTCATTTTCTTGTATCTTAAATAAAACCATGCAATCAAAGTTACGATAATGCAGGATGGCAAAATGCATCCGCATGTCGCCGCAACAGATCCCGGAACTCCCGCAATCTTGCTGCCGACAAATGTTGCCGCATTGATTGCAATTGGCCCAGGTGTCATCTGGGAAATCGTGATCAAATCTGTGAATTCTGTCATCGTAAGCCAGTCGTGCTGCGACACTACCTGTTCCCGGATCAGAGGCATTGCCGCATAACCGCCGCCAAAGCTGAACAGTCCTATCTGAAGAAAGCTTAAAAATAATTTCAAATAAATCATTTCTCATCACTTCCTTTCTTCATTATTTTCTGCTGTTTTGTAATCTTGTTCTCAATCAATGCGCGGAGTACTCCGACAATTCCACAGATCAGAATCACATAGACTACATTTATCCCAAATACGCAGGAAGCTGTAAATGCCCCGACCATAAGTACGTATGACAAAGCATCTTTCTTCTTCACGATTCCGACACCCATGTCATATGTCACAGATGCGATCACGGCGCCCACTCCAGCCTGCATTCCTTCGAGCATTAAGCTGATGATCTGGTTGCTTCGAAATGCCTGATAACCGGCAGAAAGTATCGATATAATAAGAAATGGTGGGATTACTGTCCCGGCAATTGCTGTCAGAATCCCCGCAATTCCAGCCAGTTTATATCCGATCACGATTGCTCCGTTCACTGCGATTGCTCCCGGTGCCGACTGCGCGATCGCCACAAGATCCAGCATCTCCTCTTCTTCAATCCAATGATATTCGTCTACGAACTTTTTCTTCATCAGGCTGACGATCACATAACCGCCACCAAATGTGAACGCACTTAAGTAAAAAGTCGACCAGAAAATCTTCCACAATCTTTTATCTTGTTTTTTCCCTTGCGTTTTTTCTTGTTGTTCTTCCATATATTGTCCTCGTATATTATGATTATGCAAATTGCGTAGCACTAGAACTCCCGCCACACTATATGCTATTGGCAGGCAAAATTCCCTAACTATGATATTCTTTCTCTTGTAGTCTATCGCAATCAAAATGATTATGCAATCGCCTTGAATTTTTACATTATATTTTCCTTTTTGAAACCTTAATTTTATCTGAATTTTCCCTATTTGGAAAATGATTATGATACAATGAGAACAGTAATATTTATCATAAAGGAGATTGAAATTGAAAAACCCTTTTTTTCGATTATCTTGTGCCGTTCTCCTGTGTTGCTGCCTGACCGGATGCGGTAGCATACAGCACAAATCCAGTACGGACACGGCGCAGGCGCAGGGTACTAAGGCACCACCCAAGACAGCGGATGATTTTTCTATCTCATCAGATTCTGAAAATGAAACTGTAGATGAAACTTCTTCTGCTGATGCCGCCACCCCATCTGCTTCTGAATCTGAATCCGTAACTCAGCAGGAATCGCTGACCGGCGCAGCGGCTCTTTACAGCAATGGACAGGAGATCAGCTTTGACCCTTCCTGGCAATACGCAGACTTTTCTGCAATCAATTCTGGAACAGCTACTATTTATCTTGCAGATTCTGACCGCAAGGATATCATCGTTGGCGTGAATGCCGGACATGGAACTTCCGGTGGTGCTTCTGTAAAGACACAGTGTCACCCGGATGGTTCTCCAAAGACAACCGGCGGAAGCACTGCTCAGGGTGCAACTTATGCGACTGCAGTTTCCGGTGGAATGACATTTAACGATGGAACTGCTGAAAGCACTGTTACACTTCAGATGGCTCAGATTCTGAAAGATAAGCTGCTTGCTCAAGGATATGATGTCCTTATGGTGAGAAATAGCGATGATGTCCAGCTTGATAATGTTGCCCGCACCGTACTCTGTAACAATGTAGCTGACTGTCACATCTCACTCCACTGGGATGGAGATGGATTGGGATATGACAAAGGCTGTTTCTACATTTCTGTGCCGGATGGTCTGAAAAGTATGGAACCTGTCGCTTCCCACTGGCAGGAACATGATGCACTTGGGTCCTCTCTTGTAGAAGGACTTCGTACAGAAGGATTGACCATTTACCAAAATGGTTCTATGAATATTGATCTGACACAGACTTCTTATAGTACAATTCCGTCTGTTGATATGGAACTTGGAAATGCAAGCTCTGACCACAGTGATTCCACACTAAATAGTCTGGCTGATGGTCTGGTTCTTGGACTCAATGCTTATTTTGGAAATTAGAATTCTTATTGAGTTATTTATTTTATTTTTTAAGGAGGTTATTATGGAGCCACTCATTCGTGTTAAAAATATGTACAAGATCTACAATCCTGGAGAAAATGAAGTCCGCGCACTGGATGATGTTTCTCTTGAGATCAACCAGGGAGAATTTATTGCCATTGTCGGACATTCCGGCTCTGGTAAATCTACATTTATGAATATGCTCGGCTGTCTCGACACACCCGATTCCGGGGAATATTTTCTGGATGGAAAAGATGTTGCCAATCTCTCAGACAATGAACTGTCTGATATCCGCAATCACAAGATCGGCTTCATCTTTCAGGGATTTAATCTGATTCCAAACCTGGATGCACTTGGAAATGTAGAACTTCCACTGATCTATCGCGGACTTGGAAAGCAGCAAAGAAAAGAGATTGCCGGGGAAGCTCTATCGAAAGTTGGACTGGAAAATCGTATGGATCACAGACCGAACCAGCTTTCCGGTGGACAGCAGCAGCGTGTCGCTGTAGCCAGAGCAATTGCCGCACAGCCGCCGATCATCCTTGCCGATGAGCCGACCGGTAACCTGGACAGTAAGTCGACTATCGAGATCATGAATATTCTGAAAGATCTTCATGAGTCTGGAAGGACAGTCATTATCATTACACATGATGATGAAATTGCTAATCAGGTTGATCGTGTTGTCCGCATTATGGATGGAAAGATTGTGAGTGATAGTGTAAATCCGTAGCAATTTAAATCTTTACCTGCAATTACAGAGAGAGGGCAGTACTTTACGATTTCTCAATCGTTGAAGCACTGCCCTCTCTTTATGTTTCTTATTAGATGTTTCTTATTAGATATTTCTTAGTAGAATTTCTAATTACTTCTATTCACTTTTTATTCTACTGATACAAGCTCAATCTTGAAGTTCAGTTCTTTTCCTGCCATCTCATGGTTTGCATCGAAAGTGATTGTTGTCTCTTCCTTAGCTGTTACCTTTACCGGGAATGGCTGTCCATACTGATTGGACAGGTAAACCTGCTGTCCCACTTCAAGGTCTTCAGATCCCGGGAGTTCTGCAATCTCTACTGTGAAGATAGCTTCCGGATTCGGCATTCCATAAGCTTCTTCCGGCATCAGATGGATGTCCACTACCTGACCAACTTCCATATCAGCTACTGCTGCATCAAATCCTTTGATCATCTGTCCTGCACCGCATACGAACTCAAGCGGCTCTCCACGGTCATAAGAAGAATCAAACTGAGTTCCGTCATTGAATGTTCCTTTGTAATGTGTACGGCATTTCTTTCCAACATTCTTTCCTTCCATTGTAGTGTGTGATCCGCATCCGCCACCGCAGCTGCTTCCACAAGAATGTCCCTCTTCATGATCTCCACAGGAATGTCCTTCCTCATGGTGATGATGATCACATGTAGCTCCTCTGGATACAAGCTCACCTTTCAGATATGCCTCTACTGCCTGATCTGCATCTCCCTGAGCACCTGAACATAATTCAACACCAGCCTCTGCAAGTGCTGTCTGAGCTCCGCCACCGATTCCACCACAGATCAGAACATCTACGTTCTGTCCTGCAAGCAGTCCTGCCAGTGCTCCGTGTCCTTCCCCATTAGAACCGATCACTTCACTGGAAACCACCTTATTATCTTCCACTTCGTACACTTTGAAAGTCTCTGTCTTTCCAAAATGCTGGAAAATATTTCCGTTGTCATAAGTTACTGCAATTTTCATTGTAAAATCCTCCGTTTTAAAATTCCCTGTCAGATTAGTATAATCCATTACGCAGGTAAAAGCAACCTTTGTGTAGATGCGAAGTTGCTCCTTGTAGCAGTTACTGTTCACACGGTGTGCGACCAGCAACTCAAACAGTATCATTGACACAATCTCCTCAAGACACTATACTTGTTATAAAACTTACTCCAAACCATCAGAAAGTGAGCACAACCATGGAATATGAACACATTACCCATTCCTTTGAACCAATATATAATGAAGACTCCGAGATTCTGATTCTTGGAACTCTTCCTTCTGTAAAATCACGGGAAAATAATTTCTACTACGGACATAAACAAAATCGATTCTGGAAATTGTTGGCGAAACTTTGTGAGGAGGAAACTCCGCAGACAGTTGAAGAGAAAACAGCCATGTTACTCCGCCACCATATCGCCATCTGGGATGTTATTCAAAGCTGTGACATCAAAGGCTCCAGTGACAGCAGTATCAAGAATGTGACACCAACTGATTTGAAACAAATCTTAGATCATTGTCAGATTCGACAAATCTATGCAAACGGAAATAAAGCCGGAGCTCTTTATAAGAAATATCAGCAGCCGCTGACCGAAAGAGACATCCTTGTGCTTCCTTCCACCAGCCCGGCCAATGCCGCCTGGTCACTGGATCGTTTGTACGAAAAATGGAGTGAGATACTGAGGTGAATTATATTGCCTCAGTTCTCACTCCATTTTTATTCGAATAAATTACTATTTCAAACAACTTAGATTATTCACTAACCTGTTCTCTTCTCTGATCAAACACTGCTGCCAGTCTCGGCAGAATCTTATTGCATGCCATCGTGTATGCCGCGCCAAATACATTTGCCCCAATACGAAGCGCTACCGCATACGGCATCCCAAACAAGCCGGATGCAATCGACAATGCACCAAATGTATTAAATGCTGTCTGCCATGCATACCCTGCAGAATACCCAACCCCGATTCCTCCGATCATTCCGATGTATGGATACATTGACTCCGGAAGCACCAAATACAGGACAACGAATAACAGACATCCTACTATATTAAATGCAGCTCTCTTACCTGCCCGCTCTTTGCAGTCATCCGGGAATGGAAGACAAACAGACATGCTTGCGATCCCCGCCCACATTGCTCTCGGAAGTCCAAGCAATGACATAAATAACATTGCACTGGAAACAACTAATGAAAGACGAATGTACCATCTGTTTCTTGCGGAGTTAATATTGAACTCGCGGAACAAATCAAGAAATGATCTTCTATACGGTCTGTTCTTCTGATTCTTATAGAAGATTGCCATACACAATACCATTCCAACCAAAAGGCCAGCCACGCGATACAAATACTCCTGTCCGGTCACATCATATCCCTGGAGAAGAAGATATCCAAGAACAAATGTAGAATGATTGTACATGATCACATTGTGACATCCCAGAATCATAAGAAGCAAAATACATACTATGTTAATAAAGAATGCCGGAATCGGTGTCACCATGTTCGAAAGCTTCGGTCCTGCAATCAATATTCCAAAGATTCCGACGATGGAGGCCAATCCGTGCGTTGTACGAATTCCAAAATCTGCCTGTCGAAGAACAAGCACCGCAAGAAGCACTGTAACGCCTACTACACTGTTGTTATTCCCTGTGAAATGACTGTATAAAGAAACTACCGCCACACAAAATGCCATTACAAGATAGACTTTAAAATTATAAATAAGAATGTGGCGATACCTTTCCTTCTTGTCTTCTGTCGCTTTGATCAGCTGCTTAGATGCAACTGAACTGAGCTGTAATTCCTGATAAAATGTCATATATCTCTTCCTCCCACTGTTATTTTTTCTTCAAAAGATCAACGAGAAACTATAATACAAATCCATCACGGAGTCAATAAAAACTTTATTAAAGTTTTCTGATAAATCTGAATTATTCGAACAATATATAGAATTTAATTTTTAGACTTTACAAAACGCAGGCTCTATGATAAGATAGTTTGTGTCGAGCGGAAGTGGCGGAATGGCAGACGCGCTAGATTCAGGTTCTAGTGGGAGTTTTATCCTGTGGGAGTTCAAGTCTCCTCTTCCGCATTGATAGAATGTAAGAGAAATTCTTGATTCAAGGATTTCTCTTATTTTTTTAATAATTGTTATAAGTTATTCTTTCATCCTCAGCCTGAAGACAGATCACTACGTCAGAATACATTTCATAAAAGTATCGCATATATTTCCATTTTATACTTTTGAGATTCTCTATCACCCCAACGCCACATCCAGAACCATCATCAAACTGAACCCAACCGCAAAGAAAACTGTACCGATATTAGAGTGCTCCCCCTGCGACATTTCCGGAATCAGTTCTTCAACCACAACATAAAGCATTGCTCCTGCTGCAAAGCTCAGTAAATATGGTAATGCCGGGATTATCAGCTGCGCAGCAATGATTGTAAGTACTGCTCCAACTGGTTCAACCACACCTGAAAGCACACCTCCTAGAAATGCCTTCCCCTTACTTTCTCCTTCGGCTCTAAGCGGCAGAGATATAATAGCTCCTTCTGGGAAATTCTGAATTGCAATTCCAAGTGATAAAGCAAGCGCACTTGCTGCTGTAATCTTTGTATTTCCTGCAAGAAGACCTGCATACATTACACCAACTGCCATCCCCTCAGGAATATTATGCAGTGTAACCGCCAGTACCATCATCGTTGTACGCCCAAGCTTACTTTTAGGTCCTTCTGACTGTTCACTTCCTACATGAAGGTGTGGAATCAAATGATCCAACGTAAGCAAAAACAACACGCCAATCCAAAACCCGACTACTGCCGGGAAAAAGGATAAAGCTCCCGTATTTTCGGATTGTTCAATAGCTGGAATCAAAAGACTCCAGATGGATGCTGCAACCATTACTCCTGCGGCAAATCCTGCAAGTGCACGCTGCACCTGTTTTCTAAGTGTTTTTTTCATAAAAAGCACGCATGCTGCACCGAGCGTTGTTCCAATGAACGGAATCAGTATACCAAGAAAAATTTCCATTTACGCATCTCCTCTCTTTGTTAGTTTTAACTAACTATACATTTTCTAAAAATCCGTGTAAAACCGAAACTGTAATTCCACACGGATTATTTTTTCTCTAGTTCAGTATATCACTTAAGGAATTGTGTAGCAAGAAGCAACTTTTATTAAAACACAACATCTAACCTTTATATGTTACTGTTCACACGATGTGCGACCAGCAATGCATCTCTCCATTTTAAATCGCCTTTGGCGATGGGGCGATATGCCTTCTCTATCACGCAAGTATGCTCTTTCGTAATTTTATCATAATTGATTCCAACTAAAAGTAAATTTCCCTGATATTGCTTTAAAGTATCTGTATATTGTTTCTCCTTAATCTGGCTTAATGCTCCTGCTGCACTCTTATCCCATTTTAATTCTATAAGTACAGCTGGGGGATTATGCAGATATCGGCATAATCCCCCACCTCATATGATATAATTCTTTTATTTCTTCTGTATGAAATTCATTTTCTAATAGGATTTTTACCATACGCAATGAAATTTTCCTATTTTTCCTTTTCTCAACTAGCTTTACGGCAAAATCTCAAGCCAGTAGCCATCTGGATCTTCGATAAAATAAATACCCATTGCTTCATTTTCAAAGCAAATGCATCCCATCTCTTTATGCTTTTTGTGTGCTGCCTCGTAATCCTCTGCCCGGAATGCTAGGTGAAATTCGCATTCGCCCAGATTATATGGCTGTGGATGATCTTTAAGCCAGGTAAGTTCCAACTCAAAATCACTTACATCGTTGCTCAGATACACAATGATAAAATCATCAGTAGTCTTTCTTCTCACTTCGTGCAGATCAAGGGCCTCGTTGTAAAATTTAATAGATCGCTCCAGGTCTGATACATTGTAGTTTTCGTGAATCATCTTAAACTTCATAATTCTTCTCCTTTTGTACATTCTGTGTCTTTAATACGTGACTTATATTGCGGATATTCAGTAATAAACCGCTTAATTACATTGGCATCATTCCAGTAATGCATTGGAAAAATGACATTGCAATCTACATTTTTAAGGAAATACAGAATTCCGTCGGCATAGTGATCTCCCTGCCTCGGATCTAAAGGAACAAATGCTGCATCAAAATGCATACCCTTAATTTTCCTGATTTCTGCACGATATGCTGAAGTAAGTCTCTGGTTATCAGCTTTCGGCTCGCCATCCCAATACCAGTCATTTAAGTCGCCGGCATGATAAATGGTACCTTCCTTTGTTTTGACAATAAATGCTACACCACTATCGTTAGACAGCAATGTATCAACTTTGGTATCATTATCCAGATTATAAGTCTGATCATGATAAACATATGTAATCTTCATATCTGTCAAATGATTTCTTTTTCGTATATCATTCGCCAGGACTGCCTGATAAGTCATCCCCATATCATCAAGAATCTCAAAAATTTGAGGGTTAAAATGATCCTTATGGAAGTGACTACAAAAAACGATTACTTCTTTTTCCTTATCAAGGTGCGGTAATTCACCCTTATAATAATCAAAAATATAGTAGCAATCTTTGGTTTCAAGTAAAAATCCACTGTGGTTAATGTAAGTAATTTTCATAATATCTCCTGTATAAATTAATATTGGAAACTTCATAAGAAAATTCTGATTTCTATGTTGTTTAAATTCCTAATAAAGAATCAATCTATTCGTGCCGATAAACAAGCCCGTCATCAATCATTTGCCTGAGACTATCTGTCAGTACCTTCTGTGAAATGCCTTCAATATCTCTCTGCAGTTCATTAAAACGCCAGGGACGTTCTTTTAAATTACGTATGATCAAAAGTTTCCATTTTCCACCTATAAGGGACACGGCCGTTGCTACCGGACAAACAGGAAGTTCATCTTTTGTCTTCATTTCACATTCATCTCCAATTTATAATAACACATACATTTTAGAGTGTATAGTTATAAAAATGTACGTACTTGTTTTTGCATGTGTAAAACGTTAAAGTATAGATGAGCAATCGAAAATTGCAAATAATCAAGTGTTGCAAACACAGACAGGCTCACAATCTCCCCATTAACGGAGATTATGAGCCTGAATTTTTATGAATTTCTCACTTCTTCATATTTCCATTTTGTACTTTTGAGATAATCTTTATTTAATAGTGATCTCACTTGTCAAATAAATCTTTTAAGATACTCTGTCACCCCAACGCCACATCCAGAACCATCATCAAACTGAACCCAACCGCAAAGAAAACTGGACCGATATTAGAGTGCTCCCCTTGCGACATTTCCGGAATCAGTTCTTCAACCACACCTGAAAGCACACCTCCTAGAAATGCCTTCCCCTCAGGAATATTATGCAGTGTAACCGCCAGTACCATCATCGTTGTACGCCCAAGCTTACTTTTAGGTCCTTCTGACTGTTCACTTCCCCATCCAATTTTTCTGTTTTTTTCACAGATTTCACTCAATCTTTCGATTTCTGTGCTATAATATGACATTGCGAAAATATACGATGCTTAAACAGAGGTGAATTACTTGAAGAAGAAAACGCTTGTGCCTTTTATCGTTTTTTTACTGGGCATGTGCCTTGTTGGTTTGATTGTATACAAAACAGATGCCATTGAAAAAGAACAGAAACGCACGACCGCACAATTAAATGCAACAACTTACGGTGAACGTATAAAGAATGAGATTACTAATGGGATTGAGATCACTGATACATTACAACAAATCTTGATCAGTGAAAATGGAGAGATCAATTATTTTGATACCATTTCTAAAAATATTATGTCCAACTCTATAGAAAGTATACAGCTCGCCCCAAATGGTGTTGTGACAGATATTTATCCTGCTGAAGGAAATGAAGCGGGCAAGATTGATCTGCTCCATGATAAAGATCGTGAAGAAATTTCCTGTTATGCGAGGGATAACCATACTTTGATCACACAAGGTCCCTTTGAATTAAAGCAAGGAGGCTATGGAATTGCAGTTCGCAATCCGGTCTACTTAAAGGATGAAAATGGACAGGAATATTTCTGGGGATTTACGATTGTTATTTTGCGTGTTCCTGATATTTTTTCAGACTCAATCAACGCACTTTCGGATTTTGGTTATAAATATAAGCTTTCGAAAACATCCTCTCCCTGGAGCGACACATATGAAGTTGTTTATCAGTCAGATGGAACTTTAACAAATCCTGTTTCTTATGATTTTACAATAGGTGAAGAGAACTGGATATTTGAAGTAATGCCTGAGAATGGCTGGGGAAACACTGCACTTATAGCTATAATTATCGGATTTTTTACTTCTATCATACTGATTCTGTCAGTTCTTATCTGGGTCTGGCTGACATCAAAAGAAAATAAGAACAGATTCCAGAAACTGGCACATATGGATTCACTTACCAATATTTATAATCGTTACGGATTTGATGAATTAGCAGAAGAAATGATCGCTAAAAATCCGAACGCTCATTATGTAGTTGCACTCTTCGATATAGATGATTTTAAGTTTATTAATGATATCTATGGACATGTTTACGGTGACAGGGCTTTAAAGAATCTTGCTGACAGTATGAAGATTTCTTTTCCATCGGATGCATTATTGGGGCGAAACGGCGGTGACGAATTCTGTATTCTTCTCCCAAATCGCACATATGATGATGCGAAAGAACAGTTACAACAATTCACTATGCTTCCAAAGATATTCTCATACAAGGGAAATAACTACCCATTTTATATTTCTCTTGGATATGCTGAATATCCTACCGCTGCATCAAACCGTGCGCAGCTCATGCGCTGTGCAGATGCCGCACTTTATGAAGTAAAACTGCATGGAAAGAATGGATGTATGGCTTACAGGGAAGGACTTCAATCCGGTGTCCGCAAACAACTTGGATTTGCACTCAAGGATATCTCTGAACATCTTCCTGGTGCGTTTATTATCTACAGAGCGGATAAGGAAAATGATGAACTCTTTTATGCAAACCATGAGTTTCTCCACATGGCCGGATATAAAGATATAGATGAGCTGTTTAAGCTTACAAAGAAGAGCTTTCGAAACCTTATCCGGGAAGATGAGCAACAGCAGATTGAGGCAAGTATCTGGCAGCAAATCGACAGCGGCAATGAAAATGACTATATTTATTTTCATCTTCGAAAAGCTGATGGAACTTACCTTTCTGTACTTGACCATGGAAGAATTGTAGAAAACCAGCAATATGGAAGAGTATTTTATGTATTGTTTATGGACTGGGCTGATATGCATATCCATTACAGTGATAAGTTCTCTGAATAAATAACAGATGGTGTGGGATCATATCAAAATCCCACACCATCTGTTATTTTTTTCAAGAATGCCTTTTATAAATCTTCCTGTATTTTGACGTCACTGTTATCTGCCAGACACTGTTTTAACACAGTGATCATTTTTTCCCCATCCAATGGTTTTACAATATGACCGTTCATCCCTGCATTTTTTGCCATCTGTATATCTTCCGCAAAAGCATTCGCAGTCATGGCAATAATCGGTATGGCGGCTTTTTTCCGGTTTTCCATCTGCCGTATCTTTGCAGTCGCTTCATATCCATTTAACCTCGGCATCTGAATATCCATGAGAATCAACGCATAATATCCATCCTCTGCTTGTCCCAGCATATCACAGCATTCCTGACCATCTTTTGCCCAGTCAGTCAAAATCCCCTCTTCTTTCAACAGTTCTATCGCAATTTCAGCATTTAATTCATTATCTTCCGCAAGAAGAATTCGCTTTCCAATACTTTTATCAGATATAACAGACTGTTCCGACTCTTTCTTTTTGTATACATCCTCTTCTGATGCAATCTCCAGTGGAATTTCCACTGTAAATTTTGTTCCTTTCCCCTGTTCGCTTTCTACATAAATCTTTCCGCCCATCAGTTCAACAAAAGATTTCACAATAGAAAGTCCAAGACCTGTACCGACCACTTTATTCTCTGTCGCCGTGTGTTCTCTTGAAAATTCATCAAAAATATGTGGAAGGTATTCCTGCTTCATCCCTATTCCGGTATCTTCACAGATGAATACATACCATGCTTTTTTATCATCTGATGCTGTTTCCGTAATATTTACATGAATCGCCTGACCGTTTGGAGTATATTTGATTGCATTACTCACTATATTTAAATATATTTCCTGAAGTTTTGTCTTATCACAGACTGCATATTTATGCTGTATATTTGTATCTATCGAATATTGAATTTCCTTCGATTGGATAGCAGATTCAAATACTGTATTTACAGAATAAAACATTTCGCTCAAATTCTCTGCCTGCATTTTTAACACAGCTGTTCCACTTTCAATGCGAGCCCTTTCCAGCACCTGATCAATAATCGTCATCAGAAAATTGCCCGAGGACTTGATCTTTCCTAAATACTCCCTTGCTTTTTCCTCGTTCTTAAGATTCTTTCCGAGAAGATCTGAAAATCCAATAATTGCATTCATCGGGGTTCGGATGTCATGACTCATATTAAACAGAAATCGTGTTTTTGCCTCACTTGCTTCTTTTGCCTGTTCTGCCGATTTTTTCAATTCAGCTGCATACTGCTTCTCTCGACGTTTTTTGCTGCAGATCTGATCAAAAATAGTAGCACCCATCATGGCAATTATAAGGGCTGATACAATAACAGCAATCCATTGATAAATTGAAATCCATCCCTCCTTTGGTACGATATCCACATACCATGTGTAATTAGGAATCTCACACTCTACCGTAAGGCTATTCTCAGGCATATGTTCCTGATTTTGAGCCAGAACGATCTGGTCATCGGTATTCTCATCGTTCGTCCATATCTCATAACAGTATGATGCTTCGTTTAGCCGTTCCAGGCCAATTTCATCTATAAATTTATCCCAGTCGATGACTGTAATCACAAACCCCCAAAAGGTGTCATTTCCTATAATATTATCCTGGTAAACAGGATGAAACAACAAAGCTCCTGTTCCACCCTGTTTTAATTGATATGGACCTCCAAGAGTATATTTTCCTGTTTCTTTGGCACGCTTTGCGTCTCCACTGCGTTCATGCTCTGTCAGCATATTCATTCCAAAAGCCTGCTCATTTCCCTGCTCTGGAAAAATATCAGTAATAATCCCATCCGGTGCGAGTTCGAATGCTTTTACAACACCTGCCTCATTCGGAAGCATTTCTGCCAATTCTGAGAATGTAGTCTGATTCAGATCATATCCTGCAAGAATCACGTTTTCAAGAAATTCTGAAAGTTCAACATACTGATCTAATTGTGCATTGATCCGCTTTACTGTACTTTGTGCAGTATAAGCAGCTGCTGTCTTTTTTTCTTTCTCTATGTTCTTTACAATAATACAGCCCAAAAGAAGTGCTATTATAAAAATAAGCAAGCCAATGATCCAACTGTATCTTTTTGTCTGTTTAGAACCGGTACTTCCCTTTTCCATTTACTGTTGCCTCTTCATCTTCAATGTTTTCTGTTGTTTTTAATTATATCATGTCCTGTTTTTTCATGTCTATTTTTTTCTACAGTAAACGGATAACAAGTTCTTTCATTGTCTGCTGCTTTCCTTCGCATTATCCTTAAGCTATTTCCTTTTTTATATGTGTTGTATTTTATGTTGATTTCACTGTGTTCGACTTTTTATAGTCTTGGTTACGTGCGTGGAAAGCATGATTCCAAGACGCAAAAATAACCGCCCATCGTCCTTGCAAAACATGAGCGGTTATTTTTAATCAAACATTTTTTCATCAGGCGAACCGTCATCGGTAGCACCTTTTCTATTTATTAGATTAGCATTTCTTTTTTCTTATGTCAAACAGATCTTTTCAGCATTACCAGCATTGTAATAAAGCACAAACTTCCGCCAATCACATTAGATATAGGCTCTGCCAAGAACACCCCTTTCGTTCCCATGTGAAATGCATACGGAAACAAATATGTAAGCGGCACAACGATAAATACTTTTCTAAGTAGAGAGAAGAAAATCGCCTGCTTCTTTTTGTTCAATGATTTGAAAACCGTCTGCCCAACATACTGCAGATCCATAAATATAAATGCTGCGAAATAAAGTTTCAGTGCATCTACGCAATCAGCAAGCAGTTCTCTATCTGTGCTGAAAATTCCGATCAGAAATTCCGGTGCGAAAATAATCACGCTCCACGTAATTGCTGTATAGATCAATATCATGCAAGTCAGTACGCGGATGGCTTTCTTCACTTTCATTGGGCGCCGGGCTCCATAATTATAGCTCAAGATTGGAGAAGTTCCTTCATTGATAGCATAAATCGGAGTTTCCACCATCTGACGAACACTTGATACGATCGTCATAACAGAGATATATACATCACCGCCA